>Ga0307509_10000198_pt1 | contig 95533 bp, 105 predicted proteins | sample 10_EM_MG_FD_202245 | JGI IMG/M metagenome (GOLD analysis project Ga0307509, IMG submission 202245) | Populus trichocarpa ectomycorrhiza microbial communities from riparian zone in the Pacific Northwest, United States - 10_EM | ecosystem: Host-associated > Plants > Roots > Unclassified | place...
GTTGCGCAATGACTCATAGGAGTCATCTGATGGATTTCGGGTATGACTCATTATGAGTCATGATCGTGTGACTCATAGGTATGAGTCACCAGGGTCAGGGTTGTTGCGGGAAGAGGCCTATATAAAGATTCACGACGGGACGTAGATATAGGATCTTCACGCGACCATCTAAGTACTTTCTTACAATATAACTTTACCTTTACCTTTACCTCTACCTCTCGCTTGTATGCAAGCACTCAAGCTCTTAGCGTCAGAGCAACCACGACTTTATTAAGACAAGGACAGTCTCACATCTCTCTCACGTGAGAAGAGATTGCGTTACGAAGAAGTTCCCTCACCATCTCTCCCCAATAAGATATTGGTGTGAGATACGAAGACTATAAGATAGCCTATCAACGCAGAAGAGATTATAAGTTAATCTCGGAAAGAAGAATACTCTCTCGATATTCTATAACTAATAAGGACTATAAAGATAGTCTAACAAAATATACGTAAGTCATTCGTTACCTGTCGCATAACTAACCACACCAGGGTAGGATTGTTACAAGAACATACTGCCCACCTTCAAGCACTAAAGGACATTCAACTTCAAACTTCAAACAGTGGCTTTGGAGATAATTAGCATTGTTACCGTAGGGTTATGTCGTGTGCCAAGTCTGTTTCCAAATGCTTTCCAACCAACCCAGAGACCACCACTAGCGCTTCGTATTTTGTTATGCCATAATAATAACATTGTTATTATGCAGTTATAATAGCATTATTATTATCATACCATCATTAGTCACTTGACACTTATTATTTATTGGAAAAATCTCAAATTCCAAGTCATCTCTCTCACACAAATTATGTGAATTCATGCCAAGAAACCAGAAATTTCAACTTGGAATTTTGGCCTCCTGAATAATATATATTATAATTATATATATATATAATAAGTGCCTAACAACTATAATATTGAGAAGAGTTTTTGAAGACTAGGAGAGTGGTAAATACCGGTACGAGTGGAGACTTTTAGAAGGGCGGGGGCCAGTTTTTATGCTCCTATTGTAATGCTACCGTGTTATCTAGCGACAGTGTGTACTACCGAATTAGCCTGGGTAAGAGAAGTTTAGGTTTCCCATTTTAACGTGGACGAATCCAATCAAAGCAAAACAACGCGTTACTTAAAGGGGAAACTTTGACGTCCTAAGAACTACTCCTCTCATTCAGGTCAACGACGTATGATACTTGAAACTAGGTTTGCCTAACTGTCGTCTACTAAGGCCTAGATATTGTCTTGTTTATTTAGCCCTGCTGCTTGGCTTCATGTAGTTGGTATACATTAATTTGGTTTGCAGCTTCTCCATGCTTTAGATGTAAGCGGTTTACAGCCCCAGAACAGGTGTTGGGCCCCGTCGAATGGCCCTACTCGAGTGTAGAACATACAGTATCATACTCAGGCTATTCAAATGCAGGGGCTTTCGTTCAACCTATTATTCTCAGCCTTAGGTTATATGTATCGATGCTCTTGATGAATCTTCGCCAGATCATTGTTTGGAACTTCTTGAATCGCTCCGGGACATTGTTCATGAGCCACCGAACATCCGAATCCTTCTTACTAGATGGCCGCATATTCAGGGCGAGGCTGAGCGACCTCTTCCCTTTACGAAAAGCGCTACCATCAAGCCTACAAGAGAAGACATCAGAAAATATCTAAAGATGAAGTTAAATAGGGACACCGAGCCCCATGAGATGGGCGACTCCTTGAGAACAGATATTATGGAAATCATTCCCGAAGCTCTTTCGGAGGTGTAAGTCGTCGAGGTGCTTAAATACCCAATTTAGTGCCAGGTCGCTGACTAGTAATAGTGTCTAGATTTCTATTGGTTTCGCTCAATACCAGAGCCATCCTAGCAGAAGCAATCATCGCTAGGAAGAGGAGAAAGCTCAACGAGATGGCAATAGGCCAAGGCCTAGGTAAAGCTTATACCTCCACAATAGAGTGAATCAAGGCGCAAGGTAGGAGCAAACCAAAGCTCGGTATGGCCACTTTGATGTGGATTGCTCAGGCAGCTACGAGTTAAAGAGCTTCGTTATGCTCTCGCAGTGGAAAAAGGGCTACCAAACTCGATGTTGGAAAGGTCACTTCTATTCAGACACTCTTAGGTTGCTCTCTGGGGCTCACCACCATTGACGTTTCGTCATCAACAGTCCGTCTCATACTTCCAACTCTGCAAGAGCATCTTTGCGCCAATCCAATCCTTTTTGAGAACCCCCACTCAACAATGTCTGAGACCCGTTTAACATATCTCAACTTTCTGAATATCGCGAACTTATGACCTACTCTCTCTAGCGTCCCGCCAGAAACCCACTCTGTTGGCTACGCTTCTTGCCACTAGGGAACCCATGCCAGAAGGGAGCCCACAGGCAGTCTGAACTAACTGGCCCTGGGCCTCCTTGACACTTTCGACAAGCATATATCTGCCAAGTTACTTTCGACCATGAATAAATACTGGCCATAGCACCGCGCACCGGATTTTTCAGCTGTGGGATTCACAGGGCTGAATGGAGCAGCGTTTCTCGGCATTGAAGAGATCGCAATTGATTTAATGAAGGGGAAAGGTTGGGGTGTCAATAGTCGAGGATTTAGCTTGACTACGCCACTTCTATGGGCCGCTAAAAATGGCACTGGGCCGCTCGCGAAGCTGCTGTTAGACTAGGAAGCTGTTGGTCCTAGCTGCATGGACAGTCGTGGCCAGACCCCGCTCTCCTAGGCAGCCGAGAACGGGCACCAAGAGGTAGTGAAACGTTTACTGGAGCAGAGAGAGGTCCACTCCAACCAGGGACAACCAGGACCGAACACCTCTCGGGGCTGCTGGCATATAGAAACAGTGAGACTGTTGTTGGAACGGACAGATATCGGTTTGGAGAAATCGGATAATGTCCGAACGCCTTTGCTGAGGGCCCATATGAATGGACACCAGTTCTGGGTTTAATGAAGGAGTACCAAGGCCCTGGCCACCAGGGCAAAACTGCTCAGACCCCGAATCAGTCACTCGACAACGAGGCTGAGGTAGAATCTTCCGATGGATCGGGAACGGCCACTCCATGAAAACATTCACGCCAATTTGGTAGTGGCTCTGAATGCTCCTATGCCCCCGAGAACCGGCTTGCTAATGGGCAAACATCGGCACAGCGGTATTATCAATACGGCCTACCCTACAATACCCTACTGTGCCCCAGCCCTACCATAAGATCCCCAGAAGCCTGGGCCAATCCCCCCAATGAGCGCATGTCAAATCCCAGCCCCGACCCATCTCTCTGCTCCAAGAACTATTCCATGACCAGTTGACACGAGTCACTCCCATATGCTTCAAAAGACACAGACCCCACCACTCCAGCAGAACCTCTTGAGAATCAGACCAATTACCCCCCCTCAACTCATGCTAGACCCCTACTTGAACCCGCAATATTACCGCGGAATCCACCTGAGTTTCCACGGCTTGCTCTCATTAGACTCCACCACTCCCACGGAATCTCTTGGAGATCAGGCCAATTCCCGGCTTGCGTCAAGCCCCACTCCCGACCTCTCACTCCAATCTAGGGGCTATTCAATTTCCAGTTCGCACAACCTACTCTCACATGCCTCAGATGATTCAGACTCCACCACTCTCACAGAGTTTTTCCGGAATCAGACCAATCCCCCCTGCTAGTGTCAAGCCCCACCCACAGCCTACCACTTGACTGTGGAAGCCATTTGGTGCGCAGTTCGCACGACTCATCTGCATCAAATGACTGAGATCCACAGTTTCTACCGAATCACTCGATAGCCGGACCAATCATCCCCATCCACCCATATCAAACCTCGACCCCAGTCTACTCGGATACCAGAGTTAAGTTAGTCCGTGAACACGGTTTTGGAGGGGTGGGTACGAGGTTTATAGGCCATATGCGCATGCAGTGGTATATATGTTAAAAGAGAAGAAATTCCGTGAACACTTTAAAGACAATAATTGGTGAATTTTGATTTTCCGAGGCGCTGACTGGCTAAGCTCGAATATTTGGTTATCGAGCCCGTCGCCAACAACCATCCCCGTGTCCACGGATTTCATCTCTGCCCCGAGTACCATTTAACTATAAAAACCACAGGAGCTGGCATGACCTACTCCCATAAGGCCCCACCACTCCCGCAGAGTCACTTGGAGGCCATGCCAACTACCCCCCCCCCCACTCATACCAAACCCCACTCCTAACCTACCACCCTACCCTAAGGCCTATTCAATCCCTAGTTCGCACGACCCATTCCCATTTGCTTTAGATGGCTCAGATTCCACCGCTCCCACGGAGTCTCTCGGGAACCAGACCGATTTACTCCCTCCGCTAGTGTTTTTAACCCCACCCCTAACCTACCACTTGGCCGTGAAAGCCATTTAGCACGCAGTTAGCACGACTCACCTCTATCAAATGATTCAGATCCCACAGCTTCTACCGAGTCACTTGAGAATCAGACCAATCCTCCTCCTCAGCTCGTGCAAGCCCCCAAGCTCAATCCACCACACGATTCTGGAGGCCATTCTAGCTCTCACGACTCATTCTCATCAGACTCCTCCATTTCTGCTACATCTCCCGAGACTCACATAAGTTCCCCCGACGCATCCTCACCAAGTCCCATCCCCCCCCTTCCAAAGCCTTAGGAAGTCTGCCCAGTGGACCCGGCCCCCTCCCGTCCGTCCCTAGGCCGACCGCTAATTCTTCAAAGCTACCCAAGCCCCCCGCTATGCAAAAAACGTTTCCAAATGGCCCTAAAGCACTGCTCTCGCCTACCCTGAAAAATACAGAACGGCCTTTGATACCCTCTTTCTGTCATGGAGGCCAGGCATAACGGTGATAATTGAAGTTTCTTTCTTCTCTTTTCCACATAGGTTACATACCCTAACCCACCTTGCTTTTTCACTTTTTCTCCAGATTTACAGCAATTACCTGGCCTGGCTCCCCTGCGCGGTAGGAGGTCCCGCAATTCTGTATTCGGGTACAAGCGGAATGGTAGGGGAAACTAGGCACTAAGTTACGGCTTTACAATCGAGAGACTCTAAGAAGCGCTGATTCGACCCTCGGCCTATTTTACTTATTTCTAACTTTTGACTCTTATCCCGTATATTCCTCTCTACGATACCAGCCGACTAACAAGGAAGGGAAGTATATATTATGGTGAGCCTTTTCTACCCTGGATTAGAGAAATTGCACACCAAGCCCCAAACCCCACGTCACCCAAAAGGCCGAGTGACAGAAAAGTATTCTTACGGCTTAATCACCTAACCATACCCCAACCCAAAAATTCTTAAATGCTGGTCTTTCAGAGCTTCATGGAGCAAGGCAATAGCATTATCCAGGTTCTCTAAGGATATATTCTCCCGATATGCGTTCGTTGGGGGGCCAAGCCTAAGTTCCAGGTCGGCGGAGGGTCAGCCTTCCCCCAAGGAATTGTGGATATATGCTGGCATTCTAGGTTTTGGGATCTAGATCCAGTGAAAAAATAGGGGGGGGCATCCGCAGATAATATATATGAAGGTATTTCTAGAAGACTTTTGTTTTATCTACGAGGGGTAGTCAGAAATGAGCCGTGTATCCCGTTTATATACTTGGCCATTTAAAAAGTCTCCGGACGCTTTTGTGCCAAGATAGGTACTAATAAATGCAAAGCGCCCGGAGACTTTTCAAATAGCCAAGTAATAATGAGAATCTCCTCCATGTTTACTAGGCCATTCGTACAAGTGCAAGTATGCCAACCTCCAACACAAACTACGCCGGCGATATTCTAGTATTTGCCCAAATTTCAGTTCCTCCCTCCTCTGGACGGAACAAAGTAGCCAACACTTGTGCCGGAGCACCCCGCCAGAGCACACCGTAAGCATATCCCTCGAAGCCCGGGTCGCCCGTGAACAAGAACCCCCCCCAACAATAGCTAGGGAAGCCAAGAAACCAAAGAGGTCGCAGTGGCCAATCACACAAGTCAGCATCACCTACTCACTCTTCTCAACTCTCTAGACCCCTCTGTCCCTAGCACGCGAAATTTCTTGGCTATCTTCATCCCTATCAAACCTTCCTCACTACTCTCAAATGCCTTTCTCATTCTACTGGATTCTAATTCGGTTGTGATAGGGTGTGTCCTGGATACCCTTCCACGATCAGCAGGTAGAGAAACCTGATCTATTCGGTATTGAACTCTTATCCCCATTGTGTGATACAGGCACCATTAACACCGTAGCAGTACGTCATAAATTCTTTGGAAATAACTCCATGATTAACCCTGACCCACGACGGGAATAAAGATGCTCCAAACTACACAACCATATCTCGCAGCGCACAAGGAACCCGAATTCTTCCAGCTACCCAGAAAAGTCCATAATTCTCCGACGCTAACTTGTAAGCTCCCAGCGGGGCACGAAATCCTGGCAATAGGCTTCGGTGCGTACCAAATCCCACTATGGATCATCAGAAATCACTAAGGAGGCAGTTCTCGAGGCACTATATGACACGTTGATATGGCAAAGCTCCACAGGGGAGCCGAATACCGGTAGGGTCCCGCAATAGGTCAATTTATGAAAGATACGGGATCACCCAGGGGCGGTATCTACCACGCTACAATAGCCCGACTCGAAATTTTCCGCGGAGGATACCAAGCGACTATCAAGGCCGCCAAGAAGCAGTTCGACCTAACAAACAAAACATATCAACCTGTTCTCGATTCACACGGTAGGCATTACTAACGCCATGTCAAATATCAACAGGCGATATTGGCCTATAGGCGCAGTACCCGTACGTATTGGTAAATTCTGGGGGGCAGAGTCGGACATTGAAAGCATGATAAGCGGCCGTGGAAGGTTTGTCATTGATTCGAGATATGTTGAATAGTCTGTATTGATAACATATCTCAAACAGGCAAAGTTAGAAGCCACGGCGTGTCAAACCACGCCACCTAAAGCAGCCTCCAAACCCGAGCCTCTGGTTAGTTATCAGGAACCCTATCAGTGGTTGGTTCGAGATATCATAGACTCTGGAGTCAAAAGTGGAACTATGATAGAAGCGTGCTCTCTCTTTTTGGATCCCACCCAACTCAATTGCCTTGGCAAACGGTGAGCTAATCCCCTCCAAGAATAGACCTGCTCTCCAACTAGCAAAAGGTTCCCAGCCCAACGGTCACTCCCCAACCCACTCGTGCAAAAGTATCCTAACTCCCCCATACAAATCCCCTCGCGATGGTCAATACAGAAGATATATAACCCTCTTAAGACAACACTGTAAGGGAAGCCCAAAACATCTATATTAATCCCGATACAAGAGGGGCGAGCACCACTCGCCGAACCTCCAACAGAATCCCGTCTCAAAGGAAACCTTGAAACCTCCGATTTTGAAGGGTTCGAAGACGAATTGAAAAGATTGCCAACAAAGGAGTATTCAGCTACCTGATGGGGCCTACGACTGGGACTAGAAGGCGAGAGCAAGATAAGCGTCTTGAGCAAATATTTTGCTATTGCATAACAATTCACATACACGAAACCATAAGCGGGGCTTGCTATTGATGCGCTACGAGTGCCAGCTATATCATGAAAGGGTTTGCTACTGCATAGCGTCACCGATATAATACCACGCATAATTAATGCAACAACGATTGATCCCCCAGCGCCACTTTCAAGCTGCATTATATACAGTAGTCGAGTACTTGTAACACAATGCACAGTCGGGTCAAATGTGAAGAAGGCATGAAGCCAAAGGCTACCAATTATACCGAGATACCGAGATCGGCATGCCCATCTTTGCCCCCCTTGATTTATATACCTCCCTTCCGCATCACGCTTCATTTTCCCCCATACTGTACCGTGGGTTTACTGGTAGTTCCATCGGTAATAACTATATTATTACAACCTGTATCATTAGTTATCAAATGCAATAGCTATAATACTCGAGTACTATACCGAGTACTCTCACAAGTGCAAAACAAAAGAAAACCCCACCTCCTCCCCCCGTCCATCCCTCCCGCCCCTACAAACGCATGGGTTCTATTGAATCCAATCAGTATGATACAGAACATCACAAGTCAACTACGATACTATACCGGTATCCCCCGTCCGTCTTGTGCTGCGCCCAAAAGTTCCAATCAAGAAAATAAAGAGATCTAGAAAGTATCATATCCTTCCTTAACTGGAAATAAATTACTAGTTTTATAAGCTGAGACCCATTCAACCCATTTCTTGGGGAGCCCCGAGAGAAGAAACCAAGGAATATTACGGTTCCCGTCCCAGGGAAAAGAAACACTCCAAAACAGGGGGGGGCTAGGAATATTTTGCCTTGACGCTCAGACGCGCACAGATTCTCTAATACAGCATAACATATTCCCCTGATCCCTGTTTTCGGGTCCCGTCCATTTCTCTCTCCTGGGAACAAAAAAGTATATGTCCCCCCCCCGATCGACGGCAAAAAAGCTCGAGCCCACACTTTAGACTACCGATACGGTACACCGACTCGAAGGTACGCGTACTCGAGTACCACCACGAAGCCATGAATGGGGGAACAAGATAGCATACCAAAAACACGGCCAATAAGATACCGCCAAACTCAGACCGACTGACCGACCCACCGACAGACAGAACCGACCGACCGAAACGATTAGACCGACCAACTGGATCCAGGTACAAGTATCTAACACCCGGTACGGTACTGTAATATATTGGCAAATCACAAAATCATACTCGTTTAATACCATGCCGCACCCGAGAACGGTAGCATCCTGCGAGCAACTCGGACAATACAACAAGGGAAAAAAGAAAGAAAGAAAGAGAGAAACACAAAACACGGACTAGGAACGCCCCCATCCAGCTTTCATGCTGTTGCACCGTTTGCTGGGGGAAAAAGCGCTCTTTCTCTCTCTCTCTCTCCGAGCCAAATAATAATAAAAAAGAAAGAAAAAACAAGAGGACTCACATCCCGTTTTGAAACTGTTTCTCTTTCCCGCTCTGACTGAGGGGGAAACATATTATTTTCCAATCTGATCCTCTCAACAATCCACGTCATACAGTACAGTACGGCCTTCCTTCAGTCGACCCGTGCACGGGAAATCCCACACTCGTCGCAGCATCAGACAGGAATCATGGGCAAACTGGTTGTTGCACTTTACTATAATGCTCGAGCGCAGTACTGCATTCATGATACCTGATACACGTGCTCAGCATGTGTATCGTCCCTCGAGAGCAAAGGCACAACCTAACTAAGGACTCTTTTTGTTTTCCCCCCTTTGTCTTTCTTCTCGTATTTTCCTCCCCCCCTCCTTCGCTTCCATCCCGCGATGCCCTATGTCAATGTTTATCTCCGATTGGATGACACTGTACCGTAGCGAGGATTGAAACCAGCGGTAGGGCAGCTACAGTAGCTAAGCTGGCTTGTTGGAATCTTGGCGGGTGGGGGTGTAGTGGGGGGAATCAGGTACGGTACTCGAGCACCCCCATCCCATCCCATCCCATCCCGTGGAGCAGCATACAAGTACTATACGGTATAATATTATAACATCATAGACGATCCGTGGGAAGGAAGAAGGCAAATAAGGGGATCGGGAACGTGAAAAATGGATTGGGAGGATGGATACCGGTAGATAGTTTGTGCTCGTGCGTGCCTACCATACAATACATGGGTATATCAAAGTAAGCTTATTATTGTGTGAGGCGAGGTTTTTTTCTTTTATTTAAAGGCACGAGTACTATCGTATTGGGTTATTGTATTATATGTAGCACAGTAGGCAGTGCATACATACCGAGAAGAGGATTAATCGATGGGGGTTTTCTTTTTTTTTTTTTGGGCCCATCGAGGTGGATTTACCGTACCGGTACCGTACGATGGTAGCCTGACGCGTTATGATATACGCTGGTGGTACACAAATCGCTTGCGGTATGCCGGGCCGCAATTATTATATCCCATTGACTTGTAGTCGGTCTCATTCCGGGCAGAGCGAAACCGACAGACCGACCGAAAAGCTGGGGCTGATGTTTATATTAAAAATAAGAAAACAAAAAGTCTCGGTTAAGATGGTGTGAGTCTTGGGGGGGTTTTCCTTTTTTTTCTTTTCTTCTTCTTCCTTTCCTGGTGAAAATGAAGGGTATCATAGTAGAGTATAATATCATATATGATCGGCTTGAGTGGTGATTTGGAATGGCCCGTTTAGTTGTTTCTAGGTTGACCGGATCATTGCATCGTGCTAAATAAATAGTACAGTACGTACAGTATCGGGCTAGTCTGAATCGGATTGTGCGGTAAAAACAAATTGCTTGTTAAGAGAGCCATCACTCGACTTTTTTATCATACTTTCTTACTTACAAAAGTACCGTGCGTTACTACACTACTACTACACAATACTCCCACAACCTGCATTAAGTTAAAACCCCGCAAGCACTCAAACCAATTACGGTAGGAGCAGCCCCCCACTGGGGAAAAGTAATTATCCCGCAATGGCAGTTAACTCAACAGAACTAGATAATTTAGCCTCCCTCCAACTCCATCTTCAATAACCCCCCGTAAAGGGTAGGTTCATGAAGTCGCTCGTTTGGCTAATTAGACTGTAATATCACAAGGAGGAGGAGGAGGAGGTAAGCATAGTAGTGCCCCGAAAATCGCCTAAATTCAGATGGGTACTATAATAATAATAATATAATCTTCATAAACCCTAAATTTTAACGAATCCCGAGTTGCTGTGTGATGGCCGAGATCTACCGTAGCCCTAGGTAAGATAGTCACAAGTTGCCAGCGACTTTCCCTCTCCTCCCCCATGAAGCGGGGATTTAGCGAGCGAGGCTGTTGAATGTACCGGTATTGAACTAATGACGCTTGGAGAGCTTCGGTAGGTGGGGTAGGTCCCTAGATATCCGCACAGGGTACTATTCCATAGGTAGAAGTGCTCGGTATAGTACTGTGCACTGCTAGTAATGGGGGTATCACGGGGTCAGCTGGGCAGCAGCAATTCTGGTACTGTACGGTTGGGATTGATTCCGTTTGAATTCCGGATCAGCTTTTGGTCTAAGCGATTTACGCCGGGGTTGGCATTATTAATCTACTGCACTGGTGCAGTGCCGATACTGGATAGTACCGAACAGGAAGACTTTTTTCCTTCTTTCTCTATCATAAAAGGTGGCTAGCTATGTAATGACATAATCATCCACTGTCCTGGTACTGTACGTGCTGGTGTGATACTGCCATAATATGGAATTCTCGGATCATCATATTTTCCAGATCCGTATTCTCACAATATGGTAACTGTTACTGCACTGCAACTGTGCTCGAGCACAGTAACTGTACGCCCAAACATGCTGTTTGCGGTAAAAAAGAACAGAAGTAGGCACTGATTAACACTAACTTCCCTATTTGTCGATCAATCAATATATTTTGGTCCTGTACTCGTATAGTACTGGACATGTTCGTATCAGGCAAGTGCTATATTGCGCAGCACGGTGCAGCTACTCTAGTCTCTGGGAGTATTAGCTAGGAAATATCGCCCGTCATGCCAATCACCCATTCCCGGCACATTAATCCAAAGAGCAAGAAGTCATCGGAATATTCGCACTCAAGCCCTATTCCTTCCCTCCCCATCCCATCCCTTCTCCACATTCAAACCCGGGTGCCAACCCACTAACAATGCTTAGCGAGTAAGGATACTATATAAGTATGATAATCATCTTCCCAGCACTCTATGGCGTGATACATACCATAATATAAAAGAGATACCCTATCCTCCATATAGCACAGCACGGTGCAACTCCCAAACCTCCACCGGTGATACAAATATTAATATCTACAACCCCTATTATAACACTACAGTAGGAAAACCTTTCACTTTCACCATAACACAACATAACAATAATATTATCATCTCATTTAGTATAATATATTATTATAATTATATCAAGAAAGAAAGAAAGAAAAGGGAAAAGAAACCCGAATACACACCACTCCCCCCCTCCACCCCAGCCCCTTTCCCACCACATCCCATCACCCCACCCCGCCACACAGCACAAACGTTCCCTTCCCGACACTACCGGTGACAAACCCTGCAACGTTAGAAAACTGCCCATGTTAATGCTTACCCTACCGTACCCGTCCATATTGCAAGTATGATATGTTTTTTTGTTTTTTTCTTCCTTTCCTTTCCCCCTAAACTAAACAAACGCCTTACCATACCATACCAGACAGGTAGGTGAGTGAGAGAGCCCGTAAGGCTGGATAAGGGGGGATCGTAATAATAATAAGCAATATAGATCACCGGATGATGCTTGTTACCGTATTGTAAATGAGAAAGGAAGGAAGGAAGGAAGGAAGACAAGGTTGTTTTTTCTTCTTCCTTGTCCCCCCCTCGCTCTGGGAGGGATTCCCATCTAGGGTCCCTCCCGAGTTGTTTAAATCCATTGCCAATTTGGGGAGGTGCATGATGAATTGGGGGGAGTTTGATAGAGGGGGGGATCCGGGGAAGGGGTTCTGGAGGAATGGGATATATAATAGATTGGATGGTGCGATTGGTGGGGTGATGGGGTATGATTGGTAGGGAGGGGTGTGTGTGTGTGTGGAAGCTGGGTTCTGTGCATCGGATCCTGCATTTGGTGGAGTACATAGTGCTAAGATAGTGTGGTGCACGCAGTATAGGAGGGCTCCTAAAGTACCTCGGAGGGGAATATACTATAATACTCCACGCATAAAACTGCAAAGGTATGATATTGTACGAGTAGATATCGATATCACACCACCACCACCGGTATCCACAAAATTGCATGAACATCTCTCTACCCAAACGGATTTGTGCCGAACCCTACAATAACGATATCAGCCTCAGCTAACTTTGATTGGGCTCGTACAAACACTATATACAAGTACAACCAAACTCTTGCCAAAACTTGTCCCGGCCTCAAAACTTCTATCCCCTCCACCGAAGCTCAATCTCCGCTCCTCCGCTACGAGTATAGCACCAAACAAAGTCTCCGTCGCTGGTATCGTAACCATCTTAGCGCTTGAACACAAAATACCGAGCTACCGGAAGCAAATTCACTCAAAGCAACCACCGGGTCCCCACCCAACCCGACGGACACCCTAATGCTCCTTTCCCCCCTTGCCCATCTCCTATCCCTATCGTACTGCTCTCGCTGAAAAGCGAAGAAAAAAAGGAAACACAAGCATACACGCTTTCAGGAGCGAGGCAGTGGTCTGGCACCTTACGGGAGAAACTCCCTGGCAGTAGGGGTAGCGGGCAAGCCGGGATCATCCATACCCCTCTGGACCTTGTCCTCTGGGAATACCGAACTCTCGGCGATTCCATGGCATGCCCCTGTCTGCTGGGTATCCCCCGTTTCAAGAACTCGCTCTTTTCCCGTTTTTTCCTCCTTAATTGCCGGACTGAAGACAGAGGGACTAAGGATGAAGGAAGGAAGGTGTTTGCGCTAAGTTACATGGCGTGTGTTATGCTGTTTCCCAGAGTTGTTAGCGCGATGAAGAGGAGGAGGAGGAAGGTAGGATAGTGAAGCAGCTGTCGTACGAACCATACTGGATATTTTGTGAACAGCACAGCAGATTCTGATCTGCTCATCAACGGTAGTTTGGTGGGGGTTCCTCACTATCGTGGTTACCGTAGTGTGTCTCATGATGTCTTTGTTTTTCTTTTTCCATCTTTATTCTCCTCTTCCTGCTGATCACCACTTGCTTTTTTCGAATATTCCTCCAGTACTAACTTAGTACCGTACTACAATTTTCTCCTCCCGCGATTTTTCTTCACACGGTAACCCCTAGAATAGAAGCCAACTTTGTACTAGTACTAGTACAACGGTCGAAAAATAATTCTTTTTTTTTTAGCAGGCACTGTAAGGATGCGCACGTAATTGACTTACTTTTCCTTATGATAATCTCCTCATTGAGTTAACCTACCCATTCCCAAACCCTTCCCTGCTCAAATCAAAATAGATCCATGTCCTAGCAAAAAAAAAAAACCCCTCCAAAAAAAGCGCCCCACATCCCGAACTCAAGGAAGCAGAAACAACTCCACGTACACCAAACAAACCCAAGTCTCAGTTCCAATTCCAAACCAACAGCCGCTTGCCCGCCCGCCCGCCATGCGCAATGCATCAATTCCAGGAAGCCAATGTTTCGCCCCCGACGAGCAACCCCCAACCAAACCTCTAAAGTCCATCCCGTTCCAGACTGTGCCGGGCTGGCACTCCCCCCCTCCTCTCTGAGGCATCACGAGGGGGAGGTGAGGGAGAAGGCGGTACACTAGCACGCTTCTAAAGTGTAGCGGCATGCCCACCTAGATTGGCTGGTAACGTACTGGTAGGGTTGCGGGCACCTCGGAACAGATCTTTAGCGCCATCCGGGGCCAGCGAATTAGCCCTAATATGCTTGGCGACCTACCGCTTTAGGTAATACCGCGGGATATCCCGCCGCCAAAAAATCCCACGCAAGCGCCGACCCCCCCCAGGTTGACCCAGATTTTGCCTCAACTTCAAGATCCATTACAGTACACCTCTCCAGGATGAAATCCACTCTGTGGGTGTGTTCTTCACATGGATTATGATCACTACATAGAAATGCAATAGGTGAAATAAAGCATATGGTTTTGTTAGTCGTCGACAAAGTTTAGGAAAATGTGTTTACCGTAGGCGTTGTTGATTTTAGGTTGCGGCCACGAGGACGGCGGAGGTGGGCCTACCCCCCTTTCTCGTTTGTCCATCGGGAGGGTATCGGTAATTGAAGGCGGGAACTGCGATAATAGAGTAGCACAGCAGAGTGTGTCGCATTAGCGATCATTGATTAGTCCAGCGCGGAATGCCGTACCTGGTTGGCTGGCTGGCGATCGGGCGGGTTGGATGAATGGCTGAATGTTTTTCCTCTCTCCCTTCCCTCATCCCGTTTGCCCTCCCTTCTTTCGTCAGAGCGACGATGAGAGTCTTAGTTTGTAATTTTTGTGGATGCGGGTATGACAGTTATCGATATATGTGGTGGACGGGTTGGCTGTTGAGATGTATGGGATGTAGATGACACGTAGTAAATGATTGGCTCGCGGGTTCGAGGGAAGGGTGGTGCGGGGAGGGGAGGTAGAGTTGGGGGTCACCAGACTGGTATCTACTGACTGCTACCGGGCTGTACTGTATTACCACTCCTGCTGTTACTGCGGCGGTACAGTGCAGTACTACCGGCGCAATACTGCGCTGTCAATTGCACAGTAGTACAGTAAGAAGAGCCATTAGAAAAACGCCACACTAGATAGTGACCGTGTCCGCACTACAACATCATACAAGCACAACTAGTAAAACTACCATTCGTGCTCTGTACTCAGCACAATACGCCGGCACCTTAGCCCGCGAATTTGCTATCAACTTCGCGGTAACAAGCAAGCCCATAGTTCACAGCATCACTCGCAAACAAATCATCCACTGCTTCCCGTATCCTACCAGGACCAAAAATAATTCCGCTCTCCCACCCATAACTATCAGCCATATGATATGATACCAAACAAACCGTCGATCTCCCGCTCAATAATATTCTTGCACTGTATTATACAGCACTATCCCCGTAGTATCCGAGCGTCCTTTTTCGGAAAATAAAGGACCACTATCACCTCTGATACCACCCATATCCAGATCCAAACAAAAAGAGCCAGATTTCAGCGGCATGCAATATCAACCCTTCTAAACAACCCTTGAGGCCAAAGAGAGAGCACTTTACCAAGCTCCAAAGCAAACCACGAGACCCCCCTCTCCTAAAGACAACCTAATTAACAAACAAAAAGATATCATATCACCACACCCGCACCATAACCAGTAACAAACCCCGCACTCCAAAAATGCCCCCCCCCCAAAAAAAAAACACCCAAAATTTAGCCAAAAATCAGGAAAACTCCCCTATTATGGTTTCTCAGCTAAGTTTAACGTACAGTAGTCCGTTGACACCCGCACTCATAACCCTAAGCGGACACAAGCGCTGCAGCAGCAAGGCACATGCCTTAACGGTAGTCTACTCGAGTATCATACTGTACAGAACGGTAAAGAGTAAGGTACGGCTAACTTCCCGCCCCGCCCACTAGCGGGGTTTCCAACTTTTTTCTTTCTTTCTTCCGCTTCTTCATCTTCCTCTTCTATACCTTTTTTGTCTTCTTCTTCTCCTTCTTCCCCGGATACATACTCATTGTGGACGGACCAGTACCAATACGGTATGAATTGGGATGTTTGATGGCGGTGACAGTTGCGGAGGGGAGAATGAGGAGAGGTGGGGGGGAGTATTGGGGTTGGGGATGGGACGGACACTATGCCGAGTTTTTTGTTCTCTATGGCACCATCCCTAGGTGAGAGCACTTGTCGCGATTGTCTGAGTTTCTTCCCTCTCCCATTGGCCATTAGTGAGGGGGAATGGGAGTAAGGTGAACCCATGGAGATATGCTATACTTCCCCCATTTTATAGCGCTGTATCATGGCATAGTCTAGCATACAGGAGGGGTATGAGGTGAAGTCAATCCTTCAATCACCAATCCATCCACCCCCTCACCCCCATCTCATGACCTATATCAATCTATCCCCATACCGTAAATACTGAGTCAACAAAACTTCTGCCCATACAGTGCAAGTGCAAAAAAAAAAAAGAAAAAGAAAGAAAACCAATTACGTTAATCTTCCAATCCGGGACCACAGAAACTTATGCATGCATGCAAGTTAAATTAAGTTATAATAATATTATTATACCATATCTATCTATATCCATCTATATGTATGCATCTTGAGGGCTCTAATTGCTGTAATTAATATTAACCAATCCAACGAATGAATACGGTACGGTAGATGAGTAGCAGACAGGAACTGACGAAAAAAGGATGCGCGAGGCTGAGTGGAAGCGAAGCGCAAGGCAAAGCAAAAGCCAACACGAAGAGGAAAAGAAAGAAAAAAAAAGGAAATGATTGTATGCGGTATCATAAGAACCACGATATCATACACTATTATACACCCACCACCACCACACCCATCATCATCACTACCACCAGGAGAAAAGAAAATGAGTGAGAAAAAAAAAGAAAAAAACCAGGCAGGAACAGTGCAAGAAAAGAAAAGAAAATCAAAAATCAAGCCCAGCCCCAACAACCTTTCCTTTTTCCCGCCCGCCCGTCCGCCTCCCCCCCCACCAAAAAAAACAAGATCAGAAGGAAAAAAAAGAATCCCCCGCCTCGCCTTGTAATAAGAAAGGAAAAAGATAAGAAACGAGAGCCAACCCCCCACCGCAGATAACTATAAAGGAAATGATGAAATTGGACAAACGAGTGAGTGTGAGCAAGTGAATGAGTGAGCTAACGTATGCTAGCCAATGAGCGGAGTACGATATTTAACTAATGAGCAACTAATGAAGTGAGAGTGAGAGTGAGCGTATGAAGTGCGAGGATCATCAAGTAATTTCTTTTCCATCGAGAAAAAAATATATCTGACAAGAAAAGGAAGTAAACGAGATAACCGTCCCACCATGCCATACCAGACCACCTGCCCCGCCAACCCTCCGCTACCAAATACCGGGAAAAAAGTGAAGGTGGGAACCAACCAAAGCCAGCCAGATAAAAGGAATAAGAAAGGACAAATGAGACCAGACCAGTAAATGCGTTTGCAAATGAAATAAAACCCCTTTTGATGATGATGAAAATTGACAAAGCAAATAAATGAACAAATATTTTATAAAACGATAATCCCCATATTAACACCCCTAAATCCCCATTTTTTTTGTAAAAGAGAAATCTAAAAACGGACAAAGAAAGAAAAACAAAAGGACAAAAAAGGCATCACCAGGCCGTGAAGATAATAGACACAAGGGAAAAAAAAGGATTTTCTGCAAGTGTGGCACGTATTAGTTGAGACGGCTGTTGGCAAAAAAATAAATAAAAGGTTTAAGACTAGTAATAGCAATACAAGTTATGTGTTTCCGTTGTGGAAAATGAGAGAAAAAAAGTATAGACAGGCAACGTATGTTTCCCTGGTATTATCTTTGTTCAGATGAAGTGAATAAGTCCCTCCTCCTCGATAGGGATGGCATGGGTGAGCTCGGGTCCGAACTCAACAACCCCCGGCAACGCGGCGGCGGCGAACGATAATCCCTTCTCGGTTCTGCCCTCAAGGTATTGTGGGTTGAAGTTGACAGAATTGTGAGCAGAGCTGGAGGGTGTAATAACCTCGATGCTGTCGGTAGGCGTGACAGTCTCGGTGTCTGAGCATAGAGTAACACATGTCGCTTCTGAGTCTGCCCTCGACCGGCTGGGGAGGAAAGATGCAGACAGGCTGTGTGATACAACGAAGGGGTGGAAGGCAGGGTGCTCCGTGACAGGTGGGGCTATTTCATGGTTGAGGGCCGCGATGTGCTCATCCAACTTCCTTGCTACTCGGGTGAGTTCATCGCGATGTACACGACACGGAGTGAGGTCAGGGAGCGAAGCCGAGCCGCTGAGCGATCTGTGTCGCAGTGCCGTGTCTGCTGCGCGGAAGATAATTGCTTCATTGTCAGGCTCATATGCGCTGAACCCCTCATCGACTGCCCCAATGTTTGAGACTGGGGTAGCTTCAAATGGCGGGAAACCGGGGCTGGGTGGAAGACGAGGGGTAGGTGGCAGGAGTAGCTTGTCCTCAAACGTACCAGTGATTCGCTTGTCAACGGAAACAAACTGCTCCTTGGGTTCAGAGAACTTTAGCGCCTCACTGCGTAATGAAGCGGAGTCGCGCGTGGACATCGAGAGGTCGATAACCTCCTCCACATCATCCACCGCCTGGGCCTCACACTCCAAGTTCTGATCCCAAACAAAATCGCAATCAGCATCGACCTGGTTCTCGTAGCACCAGTCAATGTCCTCTTCCCAAGAGTCAAGGCAAGCGCCATATTCAGAAGCAAAACCCTCTGACGCACACATAAGCATTGAAAGCCTTTTCGAAGCACGGCGGGTGCAAATGGACTGGGTTGGGCTGGCAGGAATAGTAAAGCTGCTGTTGAGTGTATCTGAAGCCTGGCTGAGCTGGCTAATAGGCCTTGTCCGCACGGTGAGGAAGCTCCTTTGCCGAATGTGTGTCAGGTCAGGCGTAGATTTGCATCCTCGTAACTCCATTCGATCCTGCTGAGCTGGAATAGGTCTGTCAGGTACATCGCCCATAAGTTTTTCAATCCCAGGAGATTTTCTACCATAGCTGCTATTATCAGGCGTTGTTACCGCATGAGGAAGCGTCCGTTCAGAAATGTCGTCTGAGGCTTTTACCAAGGCAGTATCGTTATCTAGGACACCTTCTGATGGGCTTTCCTGCAGACTACGAAGGCAATGCCTTGATGATGTCCTCAAAGGTGGAGTGAGTGGGCAAGCGTATCGGGAACCCTCCTCTGAGCGGACCTGACTTAGCTCACATAATGACTCACTGGGTGATATTGACTTGGTTGAATTGGCACGCCGTCTTGACGCAATCGTCTGGAATGATGATGAACGTGAACGATTCGATACAGGAAATGAAGACATCAGTGATGGTAATGATGATTCGTCCGAGTCACCAGTCTCCCTCCTTCGTAAGGGTAGTGAAGAATCTCGTACCACTTTATTGAAATCACGGACCAGTTCCTGCTCGGGAGCCTTGTGCAGTCGGTTGAAGTCCTGTGAATTGGCATGCGTGATATGTGAGAAATTGAAGGGATTGCTAATCGGACTAAGTCCCTTTCGTTGAGCTAAAAGTACGATGTCATTTAGTTAAAGTGAATTCCATAGGGTGGGTCCATCAGGAATCCATTCATACCATAAGGCATTCGTCCTCCTCTCAGGATTTCAGAAAGTGATCTATACCCCGACTTCTCATCCGGACTCTCGTGAATTGTCATTGAACTCATCGATCGGAGGCTGACTTTCGATGATGCCTTCCGTAACTTTTGCCGTCCAAAGGTAAATGATACAGCTTCCTGATCGCTCTTATCACCCACCCTCGATGGACTCCCACGTTTATTTCCACCGCCGAAGAACGATGTCCTAATCCGTGACTGTCTCTTGTCCCCTCTCTGCTTCGATCTGACATCCGGGGGGGCTGCATACACATAGGTGCAATCGTAATCCATATTAAGCTCGCTCTCTGTACGATCTCCTAGCGACAGCTCGCGAGAATTTCTTCGGGATGTATTGGGTTTATTTATGAGATGCATCCCTCAAACAAAGCACCCAAAAAGGTGTGCGTGTAAATTGGGGGGGTGCGTGTGCCGGGGGGGTGTCTGGGGTAGCACCTATAGAGTCCCGAGAATTCTGCCAACTGCCCTTGAGCTGGTGTCGGGAAATGCCGTGGTATATTTCTCTGGCAGTGCTGCTTGCTTAATTGCGAATCTCAAGGCAAATGCTAGGCAAGGCCGATTAATATGGATAATTGAGGCAGGCAGGCAGCCCTACAATAGGAGGAAGAAATATTCCTGGGGGGGTATCAATCCAAAATGGTGCAACGGTCGGCAGAGTAGTCGGTGGAGGGGGGGGGTGGAAGTTGCAACGATCACTAAAATGGCTTCTTTCGCCTCCTGGATCGGTTGGGTTGCACAACCTTCGGGAGTTGGAAATACTCAGTTGATTAAATCCCGAATCAGATTATACTACTGAACGCTCCTGCTGTGCTGCTTCATCCCTCTCCGCGGCGAAGATGAGGGGTACCTATCGAATTCGTAAAAAGGTACGAACGGCAGTATGCAAGGTACTAGCGCGATATATGGGGCCGAGAAAGGGACTGCTGTATGTCGCCCGAATGAAAAAATGCGGGATGTGAAAGTGATTGTATGATGAAAGGAATGCTGTCGATGGTGTTGCAAGAATAATAATTTATGGGTGATAAATGACGGATGATAGACAGATAAATGACAGATAGAGAATAGAGAGGGAAGCACGATAATAATAATAATAATAAAAAGGGCCTCCAGGGAAGGAGGAAGATAGATCTCTCTTTTCTTTTTTCGTCCAGCGAACCAGCTTCACCTGCACGAGTATTGAGCGGAGGAGAGAAGGAGTGAACAGGAGAAAGTACAGCAGGAGAAACAAGGAGAGAAGAGAAGATTTTTGAAGAAATAAGTCGAGCGGTGAAACTGGGGACTTTGAATGGTGCATTGTCCGAGTCAAGACTAAGAGAGCATGGCTAGCGTGCGCTTTGTTACATATGCCCAGGTGGGAAGTGCATGTGTGAACCACACGACGCCTTTCCGCAGAAGCAGTTTGGAAGGATTCAAAATACTGTGCAGCAAAAACAAAATAAAATGGAAAATGGAAAATGGAAAATGGGAAAGGATGAAGGAGAAACCAGCCCCAGGAGGGACGTGTTTGGGGGCTTGGTTCTTGAACCAGTGATATTGCGTGGCCTCGTCCATGGAGTGCCTACTTGCAAGGAAACTTGTCTATAATATTCGCAGCAGGAGTTATACATGCGAAGAATTGAGCGCTCCATCCCGTGAAGTCGTTTACCAGGAGAAGTTAATATGACCCCGAATATAAGGCGAGGAGTGTGGGTTTGATGGAATATCGCCAGATATACTAGTAGAGAGATATCTTATTGTGGAGAAATCCGTAAACCCCCCGAGAATATGAAGACAGATACTTGAGGGCGTAGCCATCTTACTCCGTTCAATGATGATACAACGTAGATACGCACAATATCCTGTCCCAGGCCTAGCTAGTGTAGCATCACCATCATCGCCGCAATCATCACTCATCCCCTTAACCCTCTCTCCGCCCTGTTCTCACCCTTCTCCATTTCTCCCCTTCTCCGCTTTCTTGCTCCCTCTGCCGTCTCGAATTCTTCTCCCCTGCCCTGGAACATACCAGCCAGGAACATCCCCCGAAAGCTCGCAAGGTTATCGTACCCAACGGACTGTTCCTGGCAGGGACTCGTAGGCTCGCAAGATACGCGAGAACAAACCTTCACCAAGTTTAGGGTAGTGACGATGGGTATCATGAAGGAAGAGATCCCTAACCCTCCCCAATTTTGTGTGAAAATCCCCGCGAGACCAGAATATTAACTATGTATAGGTGAAGCCAGTCTGAGACCTTTTTTGAATACCTCTCGAGTGATACTGTTTTATAGTATGCAATGCAAAGGCTACCCACCAGGAAGTTCGTCAGCAGAACCACAGTCACTTTCAAATGCCGGTGGGCTATGTATGATACTCGTACTGAATGATAATATTATGATTATTTACCGCCCATTAGTACGGCACTGTAAGTAAGGTATGCACAGATAGTTGAATGCAGCCATTCCATGCCTCCGTCCCTCCCACCACCGGATGGCCCTCCAACATATGACCCGCAGCCTGCATACATGGTAGTCATCTACGATGCTCGAGTTATCAACTAGTGCCACAAATACGGATATGTGAAGCACAAGTTGTGGGTTTGGTATGGTGCTGGGGACTTGAGATCGACATCTATGGGTACTCCGTTTTGATTTCAATGTCATAATATAAAAATAGTAGAGCTTGGCTACAATAACCTCCAAAAGGACCAGGCACACAGGCAATTCGAAATATTACTATCCCACGAACGCTGCTCCTAGTAAAAATTAGAAAAGATCAAACTGGAGAGGAGTGTCTTCTGAGAGCTCCTACGACACCTTATCTCCCTGATATGGTTGGAAATTTTCGATAACTATTACTGTGTGTTTGTACGCTGATTTCAAGTGCCCGCACCATTCCCGCATTCTGCCAAGGAAAGGATTACGATATACTTTACTAGTACTAGCACAGCAGCGCCCGGCCAGTCCCATCTCCCCCGCCTCTCCCCCCCCCCCCTATCCTACTGCAGGAGTAACCTACTAGTGCACACAGTAATACCAAGCCCGTCAGCACAACGCGCATCTCAAAATCTCACCTTATCCAGTTTACCGATGGTCCCGACCACGAATGTGCAGCAAGAGCAGGATAGGATAGACTAGGAGCGGCGGACGAGGAAAATCCCCCTTAACAAGGAGAAAGACTCTAAGCAAGATTCCGATGCCGTCCGTCGGCTTCTGTGCTTCGCCTTGCCCGTGAGGAGCGGGGCCACACTCACCTATCATTTTTCTGACCGCCTTGTAAGCTCGTTTACCGTTTACACTACCGCCGGCCAATGCCTCTCGATGAAAACAATGGGAAACGAGACCGGGAGGGGGTAATCCTAAAAGGGTCCGCAGGTCCCAAACTCTCTTGATGACATGCGCTCTGCCGTTCCTACCATCCACCAAAAATGCAAACGTCTTTGTTCTACTGGATTAGGCGGGTGTGGGTAGGTGTGAGCACTAAGAAAAGAGACTAAATGAGGAAAGCCCGTTTATTGTGGTCATTGCCCGAGTGATATTCGGTTAGTTTCCCGAGGCTTATCCTATATGATTGCCTACGAAAATCTTCCCAAATTGCCGGTACCACAGTTTGAACCACTCCTCCACAGCTTCAGCTTTGACGCGTTTTTCAACTCCGGAAACGAATTTTAGGGCAGCTATTTGGGAAGCACTATTCATAGGGCCCGAGACTCCTCCACACTGCTATAGGGAGCGAGCCGGAGATCTTACAGTGTGCGACCTTTGAGTGCGGTCTTTATTTCACGTTTTTTCTCCCCCTCCCAGCCCTCACCAAGGGCAGAATTTTCCCCAAAGAATTTTTCACCTTCCCTTCTCATCTCTGTCCGGGATGGAGAGAGGGTACCGAGCTCTGTCTTCATATGGCGTGGATCAGGGATCAAGCAGAAACCGGATCCAATACCTTGCCTGTGTCCGCGCCCCTCTCCCTTCAAATCTTGGGAAGAAGGCTGGATGGGCGAACGGGTGCACCGTATTTTACTCACGGTACTTGTGGTCAAGAGAGGCACGGCAAATAACATTTCTCGGGAGCGCATCCTGGCTCGTTTGGAGGAGGTAGGCCTTTTGTTTTTTTTTGGTGAAATGACATCCCCTTGGAAAAAGGCAGGGGTCCCAAAGTCAAAGAAACACTCGTACAAGGTGAGGAGGATATTCAGCCCAATAGAAGACACCGCCGACGTCAAAGCTCTTGCAGCAAACACTGATGTCTGAAGGCTATCGAAGAGAGAAGTTGAAAAGCTCCAAAATCCCGACAGATTATTAGACCGGGGAAGGTTTGATCGAAAAGCGTTACAAGTGCAACTTGTCAAGCCTCAGTCACATGCAGGGGGAGCGTGGACCAAGAGGAAGAAGAAAAAACAATGCAAAAAAAACAAAACAAGAAAGGCCCAATATCCCGGGTTCACCCACCCAGCCTACCGTACAAAGCGATGGCTCGTAACTTTAAGGGCGAAATTGGGGAAAGAGAAAGAGCAAATACCCCACGCCCAGCGCGCTAAGGCCCACGATGCCATTGTCAATGCTACTCGTACACTACCGGTAGTATCTTGCGGTTGTCAGTGCATCAAGCCAGAAAACAAAACAAAAGAAAAGACTGCGATACCAAGCGTACTGTACCCGAACCATAACAAAAAACAAAAAAGAATCGAAAGAACAAAAAAAAAAGGCCGGGATTAATCCCGACCCAATAGCTCGCTCACCTGCCAGCCGGCATAAGACCGTGCTCTCGATGGCCGGCCGACAAATACTTGAGTACTCGAGTAGAGACATCGGCCTCGCCCCAGTCGTCCTAGTCATAGTCCTTACTGTGCGTGCGTGCCAAACCCCCCAAGCGCGAGCAGCCCATCCATACTATACGCGCATGCACGTGAGCTTAGACGCCCCAATGTGACCTTGTGAAAATGTACCCTACGTCTGCATTCTGCCAGCGCATGTGCAAGGAGGCAGCAAAGCAGAGGTACGAGTACATTTTCGAGGCACTGCGTACCGGTTTTCTCTATCCGTCGTTTATGTGCGTGGTGTACTCGAGTACTGTATGATGATGGTGGTGCTGTATGGTAGGCCATTGCATATGAGATGGAATAGGATGGTGCTTGTGGTTAGGCAGGTATGTAATTTATTGTATTGTACCGGTAGTTGACAAGGAGAGCGACCAGGCACGTCCATGCTCGCTCGCTCTCGTTCGTTCCACCTTTCTTGAGTTCTCGCGGTTAGCGAGGGGGGGAGTCCAGAACATGAAAGTAAGCAAAACAATTAGTGAGACTGGATGGGTTCGGGCGAATGGTATTCGTAATGTCGTGACGTTTGTGAAACGCCGCCACATCCAGATCATACCAGAGTACTCGGGTACAATGTATTGTCCATCGCACGGCTTAGTGTATTTGCCATACAGCTTACCCAACCAGTACCATCACGGAAACTCACTCGGAAAAAAAACCTAGACCTTTGATCCATCCACTGTGTCAACCTCAGCATTTCACAACTTGCCCCCCTCCATGTTCTACACTACACTACGGCACTCTACAGCCTAACCTATCTAGAGAGACAGACTGAGAAAGTAACAAGCTAAACCAATCCTCCCACCAATTACGCCAACAACAGCAACCCCCCCCAACTCCCTCGCGCAAATCCTAATCACATCACATCACACCACATCACATTACATTACGCCGAATCAGATCCAATCCGATGAAATACCGGTAGCTACGAGTAGATCGGCCTCGCCTCGCCTCGCCTCGCCTCACCTCACCTCGCTCTCTCACCGACTAAGTTTTCACCCTTTGGCCCCCTCCCCTCCTCCTCCTCCTCTTCCAACCTCTGAAGCTGCGGGTATGGTGGCGTACGAACGGGGAGATTAGAAAACGATCATGCTTTTCCAGGGAAAGAAAGGGAAAGCCCCACTCCCCCCACGAAGATAACGACTTCCAAGCGAGGTTTGAGGCTTCTGGGGGCTTTTTGTTTTATGAAGAACGGTGAAATTGTGTTGTGGGGGTGGGGGGCTTGGGTCAATCTCGTTAATGGTAAGGTTTTCACATATCCTATGTTGTAATATTGTTTTCTTTCTTCCATGTTTCATACATTCATCAGTTTTGTGGCGAGAGAATGGGGAGAGAGAGAAAGGACTGTGGAGGGCTTTCGATACTGATTGTTGAAAGCTGCCTACGAAGCTATCTGTTTATCCGTTCGACGTTAGGGAGATAGATATTTTTTTTGTGTATGTGTGGGCACTTTTGCTCTGCCCCCCCCCGCTCAATGATAGACTCATTCATTCATTCATTCATTAACGGAGGAGCTGAGAGTGGTTCGGTCCGGTTCGATTCCGATGAGGGCACGGATTCGTTGGTCGTGGTGGTGATGGTTTTCTTGCTAGGAAAATTGGATTTGCGTCCGAGTTACGGGATCGCTTCGATTTCCGTGTCACGTACCGTAAAACTGGAATGATTGAGAATCTCGCTAGGACGTTGGAGTTGCCTCTCCCAGTAAGGCGTGTCGCAGTTTTCCTTTTGCTTGTCCCAACCGAGGAACCCTTTTCATTTATGCTTTTTCTCACCTTGGTCAAAGGGGCGAAATTCTGGACGTCCTAGCGTCCTGCTCAATTATTACGGTTTTTACAGCATTGGGGTCGTGTGCATATCGTATCGCTGATGCGGTAGGGCGGGATATCCTGTTTGCAGGGCATGGTGTGATATGCACTACGCTGGTAAGGCGGAGAAGGGAAGAAAATAAGGAACAGCAGCACGAACCAACTATGATACTCGTACAGTGCAGTGGTTGGTTAGTGGTGCTGTTATTCCTTCTTTCGTTATCTGCTCCCACGATAATGGTAATATATTTCTTCTTCCGCATGTCCACCCACGTCCCCCGCCCGCCTGCCCAGCCATCTAGCCAGCTCTCTTAGGCCGCCCTATCCCACCACCACCACGCTTCTCTCTCGCAATCTGCAAGCACCGATCACAACTAGCGGCAAGAGTTCCCCCTCCAACCTGAAAAGAAAGCAGCAGAGAAAGAAAAAGAAGACACACCCAACCTACTTTTTGGATCTAAAACTTCAAGTCTCCTAGCGCCGCCGCAAAACAGCCAAGATCATGATCTGATTCGGCGAGACATGACTTACAATTGCCGGAATTGCACCTTTTTTCTTTTCTTGTGGCATGTTACTGATTTCAAAGTGGCCGTTAAGTGCTGGAATCTCTCAAGGTCCACTTTCTCCTTCCAAACGTAATTTCCCACAGCTCTCTTCCGTTTAGTGGTGAACTTTACCCTTCTTGGCTAGAGGAGCAATCCTTACCCCTGCCGTGGCGTCGAGAGAAAATTTTTTTGAGGGAGAGAGAAAGGGTGGACGGATCGATAAACTGACGGCCTTTGAGAAGAAGAACGATAGCATCACGGGGCTGCACTTGTATGGTGGGAAGTGAGGTTCTACAGTTGAGTCGAGATAGATATACGAGACAGACAAGACGATGAGAAGAGGAGTTAGACAAGGCCCAATGGAGCTGAGTGGGTGAAAAGTGCGGTGTGCGGTGTGCAGTCTTTTGTCACTCTGGTTGATTGGTTAGCTAGTGGAACATGTGATTTGAGATCGCCGGGCGGGGAGGACGGCTGACGGGTTGTGTGAAACGAAACGAAACGAAACGATAGGAAAGGAGATAGGATCCTCTTGAGGGAGGCTCATTTCCTTTTGCTTTTGTTGGAGTTTTTTTTTCGTTGTTGTTAGAAAGATCGGAGGAATGTTGCTGTGCGGATTGAGGGGAAGTTAGTGAGGACTTGTGAGGTTGGGTTAAGCGGAGAGGGGGATTGATCGTCGGTGTTGCTACTTCTGTTGTACCGTAGTACAGGTTGGTAAGTGTATCAGAGCCACGGTATCGATTGCCTGATGCAGTACGGCAAGGCAAAAGTAGGTAAAACATAGTCTAAGAAAAATGGTAATGATAGCAATAATAGTAATAATCCAATGGAATTTACATGCTCCAACGCGCTTCAGCCACAATTTTTTTGATATGATACTATAATACGAGGTAAGTGCATTATAAGGATACATTCGACAAGCCTAATACCGGTACTCCAACCGAGAAGATCAGCATAGCGCTAGTAACCTACTCGAGCACTCAACCGACAGCAAAGAGAAACCGTGACCAGCGAAGCACGATCTCCTCTGCATACGGTACGTACCGTTCTATCCCGCATGATATGGTGCTGTATCAGATTTCTTAAGCATCACATGACTATTACCCCCCCTTCGCAATGCACCTCTCCCTCTCTCTTCCAACTCTAGAAAGTAAACGCACAGCCAGAGTCCACTACAGAACGTAGGGAAAGAACTACGATACACATCTTGTTCCCCCCCCTTCTAACGATCATGCCCAATTCCTTACCGTTTTACGTACTGTAGGGTTTACATCTATAGCAGAGTATAGACCACGGTACTGTACTGTACTGTACGCATGCAGTGCTCTAACCACCGTAGCATACGGCCAATAGCCTCATTAACTCTTCTTCAATTCTTCGTAATCCACCCAGCTCTTACTCTCCCCTCACAAGCAAAGAAGAAAGAAAAAACCCCCCTATCATAAACCCAAGCCGCAAAAGTAAATACCGTACCTAAACAAACAAACGGACGATCGACATATCATAGTCGCGCCAAAGACAAGCACTAAACCTACTCGAGTATAGTTCATACAAGTATGATATACCAAGAACCTAACATCCATGTGGGGTTTAAAAACCACTCCTCCCCTCCAATCCGTCAAGAACCTGTCAGGGCACCAATAGTAGTAGAGAGCCCTCCTTCTCCTTCTCCTCCTCCTCCACCAACATCCCCGCGCTCCTCCGGAGGGGGGGGGTTTAAACCGTTTGATGTAGTTGCACGATAGCGGGTAAGTACACCACGCCAGCCACGCCACGGATAACTAATGGTGGGGTTTCACGGACTACCCCGGTGATCGATGCTAACGGTCACGGTCACGGAGAAGAGCAACAAGTAGGAAAGAAAAAAAAAAGAATAAAGAAAAAGAAATGATAGGAAAAAAGAGAGGGAAGGGGAATTGATGGTTGGGTTTTATGCTTGCTGTGCTGTACTCGAGTACTGGTGCTGTACTGTACCCCCTGAAGGCTTAGGGTTTTGATGCGGGGGTGGGCGTGATGGAGAAATGATATTTCCCGTTATACGGGGGTGTATCATACTCGAGTACCGGTATCATAATTGCGATTGCTTTTTGTATTTTTTTTTCTTTCTTCTTTTTTTCTTATTTCTTTTGATAGGGGATAACTTGTCTCTTTGATGCGTGGTGGTTTGCTACGGGGGGTGAGTGGGTGAGTGAGTTGCTTTGCTAGGGCTGAGGAACCGATTGGAGGGGGCGGAGAAGGTGAAGGGGGGTGGGGTGGGGGGGATGAGGCAGTAGTGAAGGCGGGTGATGGACATCATGCGTGATACAGGCAGACAGGGGACGGAGGGGATATCGTAAAAGGGTATGGAAGACCGGTTTGTTTAGAGAAGGGAGGGAGGTGAATGGGGTGAGGAGTGTAGTGCAGGGTATTGAGCAGTAAGTTCGGATGAGACTGTCACATTATGTGCTTTTTTTCTTCTTTCCCCCGAATTTTTCTCTAACCCCGTGAAGGGAGGGAGGAGAGAAGAGACTCCTGTGATATGTGAGAATACGGAGTACCCCTCTCCTGGGATTTTTCTTCTTTTCTTTTCTTTTGATACGATTCTGGTATGATATTCATAAGGGCTACCCATGTTAACTACAGAGTACTAGTACAGTAGCAGAAAGGAGGCGGAGGCAAAGCAAAGACTCAGAAAGGGAAAAATGAAATAAATGATGCCGGATTAGAGTAAATGTAGCCGTTAACTAGACTAACGAATACAACTGCATGTTTTTAGATGAAAAGTGGAGGAGGGTACAATGCACGAAAGTAGACATGAAAGCTAACATGAGAAAAGTGAAAGAAAAAAGGATCCTTCACAATCTAATCAATCCTCATTGCCTACCCCAGGAGTAGGAGCTCTATCCCCCATCTCTACATCCTCACTATCCTTAGACCCGCCGATAGTCTTACCATAGTCGTCCCCAAATAAATCCTCGTTTGTGTCGTCTAAATCGTCGTCATCCTCGCTATCGACAGCTCTGGTAGGCTTACGCTTACGCCTCTTACCCCCTTCCTCGGCAGCCTCGGGGGGTGGGGCGGGAGGTGGGACGAGCATATCGTCGTCATCCTCGTCATCGCTGGAGTTGACCACCTCTGAGGACTTGAACTTGCCCTTGTTGGTTGGAGATGCTCTGCGCGTTAGCTTTTTGCGCTTCCTGGCTGGCTTCTGCTCGTCGTCGTCTGTGATGGCAGACTTCGACTTGCTCCTGCGACGGGAAGGCTCAGAGGTAGAGTCAGAGTCTATTGTTCCGTCCTTCTTACCACGCTTGCGGGCGGATCTGGACTTTGAGCCAGCAGCCGAAGGTCTTTTTCGCTTCTTCTCGCCGTCAGAGTTCTCCTCGCGGATGCGTTCTTCTGCTGCTTTCCTCTCTGCGAATTCTCGTGCTTCCTCTTGCATCTTCTTGCGCTGATCTGCTATCGCTTTGTTGCGTTTCTCGACCTCGCGCTCTTCCGCTTCTTTGGCTTCCCTTTTGCGCCGAAGGTCTTCCTCGCGCTTACGCCTTGCTTCGGCCAGTTTAGCTTGGTTCTTTTCCTCGTACTCACGTTGCTTCTGGATTGCTCTTTCCATTTGCTTGCGGAATGTATTCTTGCCCATAGTGGATCGTGCCTCGATTTCTGAGGATGGGTATGGGGGGTTGTTGGACCGTGCGATATCTGAGAAAGACCTATGGAAAATCATATCAGTCCCGGGAAAGCGCAAGAGAAGGATGCTCGGCGCGTAACGTTCGCCTAGGAGTTAAGCGGCTGTAGCCGTCTAGGGCCTGTCTGTTCCGAGCAGAGCTATGCAAAGGAAGGGGGAAAGAAAAGAGAAAAAGCAAAGAGGGAAAAAGGAAATATATATATATATACGAAGTTAAACTCACTGTATTCCCTCCTCTAATCCTTTGGAAGCAGCCTCGAGATCTTCAAGGCTGCGTGAAGTTTCTGGCAGGCTCATGATGAATTGAACAATCTGGAATTGTACATATGCTACATTGAACATGTACATCACGTTGTCCGGTGCGATCGCCAAAGCCTGTGATGGCGGAGTTAATTCGCTTGGCTATCCTTGGCTAACCGCTGGTCGAGGATGATTAATGTAACTTACTCGCTTAGCGTAATCAAGAGCGTTCTTAAAGCTCTCCATTGACCTCTCGGGTTCAGTCGTTCGTTCCTTTCGACCCTTGGAGAAGTATGCTTTTCCGAGACATGTCAATGTTGTTGGGTCTTTACCTAATTGAAACTTTGTAAGAGCCGACTCGTACTATGGTGGATTGAGAGCCAAGTTAGCTGGATGAAAAGTCCTCATTGAGTGAGCCTGAGGGGGCCGGAGGGCAAGGAGGATCGGTGAGGAGAGAATAAGCGAGGGCATTGGGATGGGAAATTAATGAGTGCGTAAACAAGGAAAACCAAAGGCGTGGGGGAAGAATTGACGGCGACGGCGCGTTTGTATGATTGGCAAACAGATAACCGTCTGAAACAGCGGGATGAGGAATAATCGAAGAGAAGCGAGAGGTAACGTTTGGCAGGAAAACGCTCAATTGAGATGCCGGCGCTTGCCGGAGGCCAGGGGATAATAGCGAAGGGGAACGAGTATGAGGGGAAGCGAAAAAAAAACAAGCAATTAGGGATGAGGAAGATATGGTGCGAGCAAGGGAAGGAAAGGCCCCCATATGAAAGCAAGCAATTGTGTAATTGAGTTGATAAAGAGAGAGAAAGGGCTTACATTCTCGATAGCTCTGGCCCATTGGTCCAATCCAGCAAGACAATGTCCAAAGTTGACCAGCGAGTGTGCATCTTTCGAGAGAGTCTCTTTGACTTTGGAGAACATACTGACGGCGGTTTTGAGATCTTTCCGATCTTCCACAGAAGCAATTGCTATCCCTTGGGCCGCGTACGCATTTTTTGGATCCAATTGTAATGCCTTATCGAAGAACTCGACTGCCTTCTCGTAAAGCTTTCTCCGCTTCTCCCTCTCTTGCTCATTTTCTTTTTTGATATCCCGAGCAGCAAGAAGGTAGATATTGCCCATTCCGATGAGGGAGTAGCGGTCGTGTTTTTCATAGTTCTGAAGAGTATGTTTGTAATGTCTCTGCTCTGGATCCTCCCAGATAACGATCGGATGCTTACGCTTTTGGCGCCCTAGATACCAACCATATAGCGCTCGAACCTCGAGATTGTTTCCATCTGTCTGCATTAACTTCTGGATCCTCTTGTGGCCGTCCTCCGCACCACGTCGGAGGGACAAATACGCCAAACGCATATTCGCATCAACGTAGTCGTCGTGGTAGGCCAAGAGCTTCTCGTAATTCTTGGTTGCCTCCTCAATATTGCCGGCGGCTTCTTCACATCGGGCTAAATTGTAGGTCAGGGTAGTGGCTAGAGCATCAGTATCGGCGGCCTCGTCCTTTTCTTTTAGCTCAGGAATTGCGTTCAGAGCATTCTGATAATGCGTCCGAGCCGTATTGTATTCTCCCCTTTGCCAGTAGAGGGTTGCAATGTTGTTGGTCAATTGAACAGGTATCATAACATCGTCTCCATTATCTATTAAATATTTGTATATCTCTTCGACCTGCAGTAGGCATTGGAGTGCTCGCTCGGGCTGGTCGTTTTCGTAAAGTCGTGCTAAAGAGAGGAGGATGGTTTCGTGGTGGGCGTCATTCTTTTTAGCTTCTGCCTTCCACGTGAATCGAACATTCTCGAGAAGACTGATAGCTTTTCTGTGTAGAACTGTGACATCCTCTTTTGAAGCAGAGAAGCCGGTTCGCGGGATAGCAGAGAGAACCTCATCTGCATAGAGGGTCCCCAGTATTGATCTTGCCTCAATGCACTTTGGATTTGCCTGAACAATGGCCTCAAAGGTGTACTTCGCTGCGCCGAGGTCTTTGAAAATTAGTTAGTGAGGGTATTCGAAAATGAAGAGAATTAAGAGGTACCTTTCATCAAAATCTGGACTTGTCCAATCCCAAGCTTTGCCGGGAGATATCCTTCCCGTAATGCATCACTCCTCTTGTAATGTCCTAAAGCTTTCTCATATTCTCCTTCGACATGTGCCTTTCTTGCGAGCGAAAACCATCCATCAGCCGTAACAGCTGCAACATCACTGTACTCGATAGCTTTCTTAGCTAAAAGCTCACATTGCGAATATCCTCTCTTGATAAAGAAATGGCTAGCAAATGTTGTGCACGCTAGTGGGAACTGCTTGTCGAGCTTAAATGCCTTCTGAGTATGCTCAATCACCAAACGGTAATTGTTGATGAATTCAGGGTCGTATTCTGACAAACTTGAGGTGACATGAAGATGATATAACGCCTTTAGAATGTGGGCATATTTGGAATTGGGGTCCAACTCCAACGCACGCTCCCATGCCACCAATGCGTCGTCTTTGTGCCCCAAGTGCCAACAACACAATCCGATTCCTATTCTCGGGTCGGGATCCATATCCGGCCTCTTGGTTAATACTTCCTGATACGATTCGAGCGCCCTCTCATACCTCCCTTTCCCATACAAAACCCTCGCCCTTCCCATGATCGCAAGCATATTAGTTGCCCGTGAAGTTCGAACGGCGTCATCAAATATTTTTGCCGCATTGTCCATATGGGTGTTTTTATCTGCTGTCCCAACAGACGCCTTGAATATAGAATATACACCACGGGCAAGAGTGACTAATGTTGAAGCGGGATCTAGGCGTGAGGATTCGTTGAGTATTTGAGTCGCAAGCTGAAGATAGTGATCCTTCGTCTTTGCTTCAGAAATCAAAGCAGACCCTTCTGCACGGGGTTGTGGATTTAGCATACTTTCGAGAAAGTATTGGGACATACTCATACCAGCCACGTTTTTCGCAGCTTCACGGCTGCGCTCTAGGTACAACCATGTGAGGAGGTGAAGCATTGGGAGCCTCTCAGCCATTGGTTCGTGGGTTTTGGCTTGTAGTCCTTTGGCAATAATTTCAATCGCGATATCAACTTTGTCGTGTTTCGCATATGCAAGGGCGATATACATCCAGTACTGTTTAGGGGATCTTTCGTTCTCAAGGAGAGTACATAACTCCGTCGGGTCCTCGGGAAGCGCATCGGGGTCCACTTCCACAACGGCGTTCTCATCGTCCTCGTCCTCGTCTCCAGCAGACACTGGGATATCGATACTTCGTGGAATGTCGGAGAAGCGCGCGCGAGGAGATAATCCTACGGCTCCATGGCCATTTGGAAAGGCTAACGAGCTAGATATCGCGAGCGACTGTGAGAACGATGAAGAGGGGCTCCTGCTGAGCATAGGGACGTGGTTTGAAGGTTCCGAGAGTGGTGAGAGGTGTCGGTTAGGAAGTCTTTGTAAGGAGCCTTCGAATGGCGGCAATGGGCAGCAGGAAGGCGATCGGCAAAGGTATTTGAAGCTTGAAGCTTGTTTAAGATTCTGTTAAACGGGTAGGGTAGATGGGAGGTGAGGGTTGTGGTGGAGAGGTTGAGGTGATGAGAGGCATATAGGTGGATAGAGCTGTGCTCACTGAGGATTGGGCCCGAAAGTGTGGTGAAACCAAGGCGGCTGACTCATCAAGGTCTTGAAAAACGTCGTTTGAATGGATGCCAAGAAAACTAGTGTCTCCCTAGTGTTGAAATCACAGGCGATCACTCGATAATACATGATCTTTCCCTCGATCCTTTTTACATTATCCTTACTACATTAGAATAAAAGCCGGGTAGCCACTGCTCGTATTCTCTGAGTTACCCGTCCAACTATCAGACGCGTCACGATAATGGGGCGTGAGGTGTATGATATATAAACTACCTAAATGATAGAGTAACCCCATCTTGGTATGTTAGGTTAGGGCACACTTGTAGGTGTGAGTAGGGTGACCAGTGTTGGAAAAACTGTAGTCACGGCGTGCTCTCTTCTTGTCTGTTGCTGTGATTACGAGTGATACCTCATGACCACCTACGTCACCCCCTTTCCCTCTCAGAATCTTCGCCCCTCTTCCTTCTCTGTCTCGTCTCTTCTTTCCTTTTCTCACTTAATCCTCTTCTTGTTCAATACAAGTCTTTCGCTTTCTCCGATGGCCGCTCTCCTTTTGAACCTGTGGAACTGCTCGCTTCCACTCCTTCCCACCCGATAGCCAACAACCAGACCGCGCGGCGGTGACTGGTGTTGTGTGGTAGAGAGCCCACTGTGCGGGCCACCACAAACCCTATCTAGTCTGAGCTGCGTTCCTTTCTCTGTTCATCACTTGGAACATCGCACTATAGTCATTCTTTACTCCTTTGTGAACACACTTGTCATATACCGGTACGTCGAATATCGAACACATCTCAGTTTTCCTATCAGCCACTGACCCGGATCTTTCTCGCGACGACAGCTCTGAGCCATAGCTGTGTCATTGCGGTGCTTGTACGACTAGCCGTCTCAGTCGTCCAGTCGGACGACCGTCGACGGCCGTCCGACTGCCACCCCTGGTAGGCCGCTCTGGCACCACCTCTTCTTTTTTATTTTTTTATTTTTTTATATTTTTATTTACATTTTTAACCTAAACTCATTCGAGTACTAGTATTTGTCTCATTGACCAATTTTGCGCGTCTGTAGTCGACGGCCGTCGACGGCCGTCCACCCCGTCCAGGACGGCGACAAGCCAGTCCGTCTCGTCCTTCGTCGTCTTCACCCCGTCTTGGACGGATGGGACGACTGGATCTAGTGTGTACGACGGCATATTTCCCTGCGCCTAGCTGAGACCTCCATCACTAGGGTCGGTCTCCGTTCTTTCCTGGAACCATCCACTCTCCATCTCACTGCTTCCAAATATGCCACCAATCACCAACAACACAATACCGGCCGCAGTGCCCATGTCAAAGGGGGCTCACGACGGTTCGTTCTAGAAATTAGGGGGTCCCAGGGAGTCCTTTTTCCTCGCTAACCTCTTGCGTGTTTTTCAGAATTCTGGCCAAAGCATGGAGGGAGTATTGCAACGTTTATAACTGGGTTCGGGGTTGCAATAGTAGAAATGGGAGAGAGGTCCTACCTCCGCTGGAGGGACAAAAATCATGCCGACCCCCGGTTCTGGGCGTGGGTGCTGGGGATAGGGCGGTGGTGCCTGAGCTGGTGGCCCGGTAATGCCGGGGAAAATAATGCCGAGGCCGAGGCCAATCCCGTCCCCCCCCCAGGCCAATCCCGTCCCCCCCCAGGCCAATCCCGTCCCCCCCCAGGCCAATCCCGTCCCCCCCCAGGCCAATCCCGTCCCCCCCCAGGCCAATCCCGTCCCCCCCCGGGCCGATGCTGAGGCCAATCCCGCCCCCCCCCCAGGCCAATCCCGTCCCCCCCTAGGCCGATGTAGAGGCCAATCCCGCCCCCCTCCCCGCCAACGCCGCCAACGCCAACGCCGGCCCCCTCCCCGCCAACGCCGCCAACGCCAACGCCGGCCCCCTCCCTGCCAACCCCGCCGGCCCCCAACCTGCCGATATTGTTCTAGAGCCTAGGCTCGCTGACGTCGAGGGGCGGATCCCTCCTCTAGAAAAGCGGGTCGTACCTCTAGAGCGGGGCCTCGACCCGCGAGTCGAGGTTCTAGAGCAAAATCAGGCGGGGGTCCCGCTTCTTGTTAAGCAGGTGGCAGACCTTGGACAGCGGTCCATCGACCAAGGGCGGGGCCTTCAACAGGTTGGGGGGCTGGTGGAGGAGTTGAGGGAGGAGGAGAGGAGAGAAAAAAGGGCCCAGCAAGCCAAGCATGTTGCCGCTCTCGAGCGGGAACGGGACGCCCTCAGCCGACAATTTAAAGAGGTGTCCCGGGAACGGGACGCCCTCAACCGACAACTTGAGGAGGTGTCCCGGGAGCGGGACACGCTCCGGCTGCAATTGGGCGGGGCGGGAGGGGGTGAGGGGTGGTTGCTGGGAAGTTCGGGGGTGTTGTTATTATTATTATTAGGTATTGTTATTATTCATCTATTATATTATTATTATTACCCCTGTAATTGTTATTATTATTCCTGTATAATCTCATATTGTACAGAGGGGTTCATTAAAGATCAGAAAGATAGAGATCCCGGTTGGGATCACCGAGCAACAAGAACTCAGAAAACTAGGAAAGTGGCAACAGGATTTGCGACCAATAAACCAGTAGGAGGAAAAAACAAAAACAGAACCCACCGGTATGATGATAGGCGCTCATGATTGAATGATGTTCAACACTGCTATCACATACTACTAAAATCCAGCTTTTGTGCCCTGATCTCAGTATCTTGCAACAAGTGTTGTTTTAAGCTATCCTATAACCAACCACATCACTCTTTCCAGATTTTCTGATCATCCAGTATCCTGTACCTTGTTTCACCGCGGCTAGTTTCAGATCTTTAATGAACCCCTCTGTACGAGTACCACCAGAGGTTAAAAAGGGAGAGGTCACCGAAGGGGGTCAATCCTGGATTAGCGAGTTGGATTCCCGGTTTAGGAGTTGGTGGACGACCAGTGGGCGAGACCGCTTGGAAGCGAATCTCGGCGATCGAGAGGCCAGAAAGTACTCGCACGATATCCCTGGGGAGTTGGCAGTGGTTCACAAACCGAGACCTGACTTGAGTGGATTGATAGGCTTGGTTTATCCCGGGATGATGCGAACGGCCGAACTCTGACCTCCGCAGATGACGTCAGTCCTATAGCAGTGAAAGGGAAGCCCTCGATGGGAACAACGAGAGAAGCTCTTGGCTGGATGGTGGTACAATTTGGGTTGTGGATGTTTTTGCGGGAGATGGAACGGGGGAAGAGGAGAAGCGTGCTGGGTGGGTAGAGATCGTGCATATGTGAGTACCCCCAGGGAGAACGACATCGTAAAAGAATGCTGACAATGATCAAATAGTTTGAAACCCGATTGCACTATTTCTGGCTTAACCATGTACTCGAGTATACCCCATCTCTTGATCTACTCTTGGCTTGCCTCAGGGAAGAAACTATCGCCTCATGAGCCTGGGCAAGCATCTTCTTCTACTCGTACTGTACGAGTACACCTCAGAGACACCTTCCCTCCACTCCCCAAGAAACCAAGGTGGCACCTCTGCACTGACGCCTCCCGTTGAGATGACCGTCGCTCTCGCACTAATTCTCCTTCCGTCGAGATGATCGCTGGAGAAGTTACAATCCCTCCTCCATAAGCAGATCAAACAGAGAGCCTCCCTGTCGAACCAGGGAAAGAGCCGAAGCCCCACCCCGCCGCCACAGCAGGTAAGCTAATTGTCCACTCTGTACCACCCGACTCTTCTCTAATTTCCCCAACTGACATCGAGTAGGTGCTGCAGCTGCCGGTATCAAGGCCCAGATCCAAGCGAATCGCAGTATACAAACCTAGATGCACCGTCTCTCCGTTCTGTAAGGAAATTATTCCATAGCTAAGGTTTGCGTTTGCTAAATTTAATAGAGCGCCGGAAAATCTTCTACCCCGCCTCAAGACAACATAGGATTTATTGAAGATCTGATCCCAAAGGCAAAGTACGAAACGGTAGAAAAAACAAGCAAGGGTCGATACGAAAAAGAACGATGGCCAAAGTATTGTCCTCGCTGAGTTGATAAAGGTATGGGATTTCCCAGTCCACTCCGTCAAATTATGATTGACTTGACAAGCCCGGTGTGATTCGAATAGGACAATGAACAAAACTACCGGTTTAAAACCGCCGTCGACCGGTGGGACAGATATTCTACTAGTACGCAGTGTTTACCACAAAGTTAGTGTCACCATGATCCAATAACTCTGTAGGCCAACAGGAGCCTCACATCTCGAAGGCAAGGAAGTCATCGAACCAGTCGCGAACAAGTTAGTCGTGTTCGCAGAAGCCTGATGTAGCAACTTCGAAGAGTGCTCATCATGGTGCGAGCAGCAGAGCGAAGGCGGAGAGGGCATCCTGCGAGAAGGCAAAACCATAAAAGAGCGTTACGTAGCCCAAAGCGGTGGGTGGATAAAACCCCTCACCGAAATAGGCCTGCCGGAGAAAGGCTACAATCTGGCGGAGGAAGGGAAAACGCCAAACCGCCGCCCACTAGGAAGCAGACCATGGAGTGGATGGAAGCCTACTTTGACAAGTTCGGTCAAGTCCACGTGATAGAGATGTAGAAGTACCTTGTCGAGAACGGAAAATATGTCGGAAAGGTAGGTATGAGCCATGCTTTAGGAACACTATGACAATCCGCTAATGGCAATAAACCTAAGATTCTACAGGTTTCCTTAGGTATCGATGCAATTTGACACAAAATAACACTCTTCCGGGGAAGCGAAAACCGAAGAAACATGGCTGATGGATTGGACTTGGGGAATCATGCCGCTCCAATACCGTTCCTGAGTACTGCTACGAATGGGCATGAACGAGCAGTGAGAATGGTAATCGAACAGGAACGATCAGCCAGATAATGATGGCCAAACACCGGTCCCGGAGGCCTCCCTAAGTGGGCACGAGGGAGTGGTGAGGGTACTGCACAGACAGGAAGAGGTCTACCCTCAAAAACCTGAGAGTCAGCCGAACACCGCTCTTGGATGCTTCTAGGGGTGCGCATGAGGGAGTAGTGCAAATTCTACGTTGATAGGAAGAGGTCAGGGTTCCGAACCGTCTCCTCGGTCCGTCTTTGTGTGAGCATGGGACAGACTACTGCTCATAGTCCGTCCTTTTGGGGGCACTAGGACGGACTAGGTTGGGGAAAGTGAGGACCAGACCGACTATAGGGGACTATAATCCTAGCGTTTGGGCTTCGTGTACTAGCTAATTTGAGATCATTCACCTCCGCAGTGATTCTTTTCACTTCATGAGATATCACTCGTAGCTTCCCCGGGTGTCCCCAGCAGTCCTCCGCTGTTACTCACCATCTCCGCCCTTCCTCAACCATCCCAGCCCGTTCTCAACCATCCCCTACCTTCCCCCACCGTCCACCGCCCATGCCCTGAACAAACATGTTATATACCTTAGATTCTACTTCCCCCCCACGGACAAGGATGAGCCGTAGGCACGGGGGACTCTAGTACCCTAGTACTAGGTACTTTTTTTAGAAGAAGGGAATTTTCCTCAAGGGCCGGCAGAGGAGGAACATGTACAAGGGAGGTGAGGAATATGGGGTGAAGAGGGTATGTTGAATTTGCGTTCCCCCATTGTCGTATGGCGGTATTACCCATTGCAAGTAGTACTTCGGTGGGATGATGGGGGAATGATGCTTGAGAGCAGCTAAGAATGCCTCAAATGGAAAGAAAGTTTTCGCACTTGCATTCCCTTTTTGTCATACAGTGAAACCTCCGATATTTCCCACCTCCAAGACTTCCAACCCTCTAGTAATTCCGTGCTTGCAGAGTCACGAAATTTGATGCATGGGAAATCCCTCTGAAATTTCTAGGCCTCTTATAGTTTCCAATTCCACAACATTCCACAGATCTTAATTCCAGAAAAAGTAGCCTTTTATCATACTTCACGGTGGAAAATAGTCTTTAGTTATGTCTGCCTTGGCCGCACTCTCTTATTTGATTCATACTCTCTACTCGGTTTTTTTACTGTACATCATATCCAACTACACAAATTTTCCTTTTCTCTTCGTCATCACGAGATATCACTCGAAAACCAGTCATGTCCTGCCACCCCGTGTCAGGACCCCTCTCCTATTTCCACCCCCCCCCCCCTTATTTCCAGCCTCGTGCTACTGTGCTCAAGTACACCCTGCCTGGTGGAATTATCGGATGTTTAACTGGAGTGGGTTTGGCTGGGATTTTTCCGCCGCGGGGGGGGGGGGTGGTGTGGACTCGAGTGGTTCTGTTCTGTGCTGCGCTGGACTCCTTGTGCAACGCTAAAAAAGGGTAGAGCGAGGGAGTACGAGTAAAGTGTCTCCCACTAACTTACCGGCAACTATAATAGTGGTGGTGGTAGGTACATGGCGCATGACCAGTGTGCATGCAAGTAACTTATACGGAAGGTCAAGATCGCGTAAGCACGTGCAAGAAAGTTCAATCTCATCAAGCACAGTTATCGGGTGGGGAAAAACAGCATACGTACCGTACATGGAAATAGTTCTCAGGCAAGGGTCTACAGCTGGGGGGAATTACATGCTAGAAACTGAGCCTTCTCAGAATAAGAGATGTATTGCACCCCACATACATGACTCAATTGTACTTTGTAAACAATAACTCATAAATACCCACTGGGGCCAGTTAAAAACAAGATTTTCAGATAGCTCTGATGGCGGAGACGAGCGGTCCAATATCATAGGATTTCCATCGCTTTTAAAGGATGTTGTCCAAAGATGTCATCCATCAGCAGTGTGCTTCTGCGGAAATGACTAAATGCGATTCCCATAAGGTAGTATCTCCTTAGCCTTAAACCCCTCCCAGACTCCAGGTTCCTTGTGCTGTAGAAGTGCTATCACCCTTTCATGGCCAAATTTAGCTGCGATCATCATCGGTATTTGGCCATACTTGTCCGGACGGTAAGGGTCAACCCCATCCTGCCCCAGCAACATTTTCACCACCTCCGCATGTCCATACCAAGCAGCAAAAAGCAGCGGTGACCTGCCATTGTTATCCGTCACGCTGGGGTTAACCCCTTGTTGGGTGAGTAACACTTTTACTACCTCCACATGCCCACCCCTAGCGGCACACAAGAGCGGTGTTCTGCGGAATTTGTCTTGCTTGTTGGGGTCCACATCTTCCCGCCTGACTAACACTTTCACCACCTCCACATGCCCACCCCAAGCCGCATGGAAGAGAGGTGTCCTGCTGTAGGTATCCAGACCGTCGGGGTTAACCCTATCTCGCCCGAGTAACACTTTCACCACTTCTTCATGTCCATTCGTGGCGGCACAGCCGAGTAGTGTCCAGCCCTGGCTATTTGGCTTGTTGGGGTTAACCTCGAGTAACCCTTTCACTACGTCCACATTACCACACCGAGCGGCCTGGAACAGCGGTGCCCGACCGTCAATATCTGGCTTGTCGGGATGGACCTCTGGCCGCCCGGGGGGTCAAAGCGGGATACAAGAGTGGTGTTTGGCCGCCATTATCGGGCTTGTCGGGGTCCACACCTTCCGGTCTGAGCTGCGTCCTGACCCCTGCATCATGTCGATTGCGAGCAGCCCGTGCAAGTGGTGTATTCCATCGGGGATCTTCTTTAACACCATGACATTTCCTCTCCACCAAACCCGCTAAAGCCTCAAGAATCTTGCCGAGTGATGAGCGGCATAGTCTGCCGAGCTGGGAAAATTTATTATCATCCAGACCATCCAGATGCCCCACTTCTCGTAAGCCCTGTGATATTTTTTGTCTCTCCGAAGTCCCCTTCATCTCCCTAACTATCCTTGTTGGCATCTAGTGTACTGTGCCTGTCGCAAGCCCCTCCTTCCGGGCAGAGAAGTCGATGTATAAAATGAATTTTTTGTGGAAACGGTGGAAGTGATATATGTAATCCTATCTAAAGTTTTTAGGGAACTATAGCTTTAAGTACGACTAGCAGGATGGTGGATGTTTTCCCGTTATGTGGATTTTTCCCATTCAGGCAAATTTTGATGATGCACTGTATGATTCTGATACTCGTCATTGAACTAAACTATTGGGAACTGTGACTGGGACCCGAAAAAAATCATCCAGGACAAACCAGAAATGGATCAAACGGAGAAGTGGATCGGGAGATATCTCTGATGGTGCACTGGCTTAGATGTGCCTGTTTTTGGGCTGGATTCGGAGGATTTATTTTGTCGAACCTCCCTGCAAAAATCACATACAAACTGATTCGCTTCTGCGTCTGGTCCACTTCCTCGTCCAGAACGTTATCTGGCTTGTCTTGAGTGATTGAGCATTTGGGGTCGGAGTCACAATGCTCAATAATTATTTCAATAACTGATGAAGCCTAACAGAAAGCACGAAGAAAAAAGCAACAGTGTAATCGCAATAGACTGTAAGCGGAGCGGTGAAAGATGGAACTGTCGTCTAGGTGACTGCTACCTCTCTAGTTAAGGACAGGCCAGGCGATATATCTCTCGTCTAACTAACAACAAAACACTCCCGAAACTCAACTCGCAAAATAAGAAGCAGCTGACAAAACCTTATCCCTGTTATGATACAACGAGGTATTATCATCTACAACTTGCGCCGGTACTGTGACGATCACAAGCAATCTAGAACCATCCTGATCTCCCTTTTCATGAAATTAGGCTATGTTTGGCAGAGATTGTATGGGGGTCCTTATTGTTTTTGTCTCGTCGGAGGTGTCCTATGTATAATATCCATAAACTCGACTTTACGGAAAAAAACTCCTCATCCAAAATATTGCCTACAGTCTCTCCTTTCTTCATTCCACCACTCCATCCACACAGCTCAGTTGGGTTTTCCCAAAATTCATATTCACTGACTCCCTTTTTCTAGTTGCTTGGTCCTCTTACAGAGTTTCCCTCATCTTCCGTGATCAGTTACAGTTCTGACACGGTCCCCTGTAATGGTATAATGACCTGAGTGGTAGAGGACTGCATTAGGAGTAGAGATAGTGTAGGCAAAGGGAAGCGCGTACTTGTATGATATAGAGGAGCACTGAAGTGTGGACGGGCGAAGGTTCTAGGGCATGAACGGATATATAAAGGTGTATGTGGAGATATATGGCTTCTTGATTTGGTATGAGGATAGAAGGCAGATTCAATCGACTATTTTGACAAGCCAAAGAGAGAGTGAAGACATGAACGAGTGAAGAGAAATAATTCCAATAAAACAATAAGGAAAATGATCCCAGTTTATCCCACAATAACTGAACAACAACTAAAAGACTAGAAAAGATTTTCCTCCACATGACACAAAACGGTTCGTAGTCTGTCAAATGAGTATCATACCTCAGACATGGTTTAGTGAAACGATGTGAAAGAGGGAAGTTTGCGGAACAGATTGGAAACGAGATATGAATCAATGGCTCTAGTTACAGGTTTGAACATGGCTATCACATGTACGAGGAGAGTGTCTTCACTACTGAAGGTGGACCATAGCTGGCAACCTCCATAGAACATACAACTCAACAGCTCCTCCGTTAACACACCAGTAGATGAATCGTGACACCTCATGAGGTGATGCGCCCAGGGTTCAGAATGGTCGGTGGAGGGCTGGACTGGACGAGGTTAGTGTTTATTACAGGGCGGGGCAGGGCGGGTTTTTACTACCAGGCCCCGCTGTGACATGGGTCAGAGGGATCTTTCCTTGGGAATCCCTGCCCTGCCCAACATCCGGGGCCTAACCCCGCTCATGACCTCAACAGGGTCCCATTTCTTGCCTCCTAAACCTGAAGCACTACTATCTGAGACATGGGCCGGGCGGGGGCCTAGGCGGGCAGGGAAAAGAGGCCCCGCAACGACACTAGACCAGCTAGTCTGGTTGAAGGTCAAGTCTAGTCTAATGGTGCAACAAACTGACTGGACATTTAGAATTATGAACCCAGCTCGGCCAGGATTAATCCGACCATGCCTACCCTGTAACGGGATATGCATAGCTCTTTGACAGGTATACTATTTTTATCACAATATAGTATGTTCAAATAATGCTTTCCTTAATTAAACTCATTGTTTTTAGATATTATAGGGGAGACTGGTAACCCTGTTCCGGTTACAGTATTTGGCAGTTGTTTTCTGAAGTATCAGGTCTAATATTTTTCTATTCCAACATTTGCCTTACTATGTACTTCGTGGTGCTCATTCTCAACAGCTAGCAAAACTGGTATTTGGACACCACTGTTCTGCGTGTTAGGGTTTATATATTTCCTTTATGATCGTATGATACATACATTACTTACTGTAGTTTTTCGTATCGATTGCCCATGCCCCCCAGGATTGTAGTATACAGGATCAAGAAATATCTTGACCACCCCTTCACAATTACCCTTAGAACCCATGTGAGTAGGCTTCGCTCGTCGATCAGTTTTGGCTTGGAAGCACGGTGGGGCTTCGGGATTCAATTTTGAGGCATTATTGATAAAGCAAAAATCGTACTATCATAACTTGGACCAGACTTTGTATACTGAGTTGTAAAACTAACTCTACCAATTTATTATACAGTGGAAAATACTATTCATAAGTATATTCTCTAGCCATTCAGTAAAGGTAACATTCTATCATACTCTCTTTCCGATTCGGGGAAAACAGTTTTCATATTCTAATAACTCTAGATATTTTCCATCATAATTCATTCCTCACTTCTGGAATTCAAATCCCCTGAGCTTCAACTAATATTCAACTGAAGTTATATTTTTTATATCCCGTGCATCTGAAGCCTAATTTCGGAATCATACCGGATCACGCGATTGTGTTAGTCACATCTCGTGTTGGTATAAGGTTTCTTTCTCCTCTCAAATGTTGCCTTCAGCTAACTATACCTTCATTCCCAAGTCCGGTATAAGATTGAACTTCATTATACTTGCTTTATTATTTCTCTTGTTTCTATATGATTTCTTTGAATATCTTTGTTCTTTGTTGCGGATTTCTTTATTGTGGTATCTTGGTGGAAGAAGTAAGGCTGAACCGCTTTACTACATAACTGGTCTTTATCCTCCCTATCATTCTTGTAATAGCCATTCGCAATAATCAATGATCTTGACTGTCTTCTATTATCACTTCTCCGTTGAATCTATCGCGCATTGCAACATCTCGTTCAGGATCACCCTGTTAACAGGACGCCCTGCGGCGTTCCGGGAGCTTGAAACCGACCCTCAAGGCAACGACAAAAGAGAACAAGACATGAACGACAACAACACAGGGTTGATGTAATGAAGAAAATACAAGCATAAAAGTGAGGAGAAAGAGGCTGAGAATAGAGCTATGGATTTGTTTTATTAATTTAGAGCAAGTATTCCCCAGTGAACTTAGGGAATGTACATGCGGAAAGGGGAGCAAGTGGACGATGCAGAGTTTTTCATTTTTTTTCATTAAGCCAAGCAAACTTTGAACCTGGCATTAAGTTAAGGTACAGTATGGTGCAGTTTTCACAGGAGATCGGAGATGCTCGAAGGGCTCCGAGTGGTTTCCTTACTCGCAACCAATTCCCTGCGGCGGCGGATAGGCCAAAAAGATGGCTGTGGGGAGTTTGAGTCCTCGCCTTGCGCCTAGATTTGTGACTAAAACAAAACATTTTATAGGTGCCATATAGGTGAGGAGCACATAGTATGGCGCTTGTAATGATAAAAATTTAGCCAGATATTTATTCCTAGTGGAGAATGGAAGAGTCCATCTGCTACTTACGGTAGCTATCATTGATCTACCGGTAATTGATGTCCACAAAGTTACCAAATCTAGCCCTTTGGCCGTTAAACTTCCCAAAGAGTAATAGCAAGCGCACCTGTCTACCCTAAAAGGAACTATAGCAGTAAGGAACCCCCCAAGTCAGCTGAACTAATCGCCAAACAATCCACCCTACAGTTTGCCGTCCCAGAATTGGATTACAGCCCATTTTCCACTCCAGGCCCACTTCCGCTTCCCCTCCTCGGAGTCCCCACTCCTGAGTTCTGCATCCTTCCCCTTGTCTAGTCCCACCACCACGTCCGCCTTGCAGGTCCTCAAAGCCAATACTCTCACTCCACTTCCCACTTTTCCCATTTCACCAATCGCCTTTGAGAAGCTAGCGGTAGGGTCCCAGGCTGCATCGGCTGTCAGCTTACGATAGTTAAGGTCACCTTTGAATATAACCAATTCCGATTGCCTAAGGTCTTCGAAGAGTCGCGGTGCAGCACTCGGGAGCCTCCAGTAAGATGCGGCCGTTGTCCAGAACTGATTTGGACGCAAAAGAAACTTCCCTTCGGTGTGTAGCTCACTCCACTGCGAGAAGAGGAATTCGATGTCACTTTTCTGAGAGTCTGAGAGCGGAGTTTCCGGCTCCGTGCCATCGGGTGAGTATCCATTTCCTGGCGAATCAAAGTATGACGCGGGATCCCGTAGGGAGTTGATCAAATCCGCAAAGTCGCCAGGCAGTACGTCGCTCACGAACCAAGGCAGACTCTTTGGATGAAAGATAATCTCAGTGGCGAATCCTGCAGCCAGAAGATATCCACCAAGAACCAAGTCCACGAATAACTCGAAACCGGAATTGTCCAAGACGATGTCAACCCTACCAACTTTCCCCTCATCGCGTTGCTTTTTAAGAACATGGTAGACCTGGTCGGAGTGGTCTACCAGAATATTATCAGAGTTTTTGAGTGACTCACTCTGTTGTAACTTTTGAATATCCTCAGATGAGCGAGAGGTAAGAAGGCTAAGGTCTGTAGCGTTGCCCCAAAGACACATCTTGCTCATATCGGTGAAAATTTCCTTTTCCGTTTCCACCGTCTCCCGAGTACCCGTAGGCCCTTCGGACTCCTTGAGAGAAGAGACTATCTGCCGATATTGTGAAGCCAACTTAAGAACCGCTGCCCGGGAAGATTTGAAAGCATTGGTCTTCTGAACACGAAATACATCGTGGGTTTTCCAGGTTTCGCTGTTGGCAAAGAAAGTATTCAACCGACGGTAAAGGTAACATTCTGCGAATAGCCATGGCGCATCGAACCATCTAGGATTGCCCAACTCCTCTAGCTCTTCATTGTAACCCGCGATGTCATCTCCTCCGTCATCTTCCAAAGGCCTATATCAATTCAGTTAGCCCTGCAAGACAGAATGAAGGGACAGGGAAACCCACGTTATGGTTCGATCGTGCTGTAACTCATACTTAAGCTGTGCGATTTGTGCGACAATCTTGTTTCCCTCTTGTTTGCGGGTGCCGGCCTCATAATTGCTTGCGTGCTTGAATACATCGTCGACTGCTTGGGTCTGTACTCTCGTGTTAGCCCCTAGTATACTAAAGGGGTTTGGCACACACACCAATATCACGGGCCATCGGTCGCGTGCAGAGATATAAGCGAAAGAATTCTTATCCGAGATCATATAGGGTTCTGCTCTGGAGTTAGTAAAGGTAAAGCTCCTGACAATTGCTATGGGAGGTTTGTATTTTACCTTTAGGGAGTCCGGGATCCATAATGACGGCGTAGGTGGATGATAAGTGATTGGGGTCTGGGTTCAGGTTGGAACTCTGGTGGGGCAGTCCTGACTCTTGAGTATGTATAGTACCGGCACCGGTATGGTATCATACTAGAAGGATCATGGCGAGGGGAAAAATTGGGGAATACGGTAATCCCTCCCCCACCTTGTGGGGGCTTGGCAGGGCTTCCCGCCGAGATGGAAGGCTGAGGCTCTTTGGCACCAGGCACCGTGAGCGGTCCCCCCAAATAGTTTACCGGTATCTGCGAGCATCAACCTTACAAAAATGTTCCCAAACTGTAGTTTTGAAACATCAGAAACCACTGTTTGGGGACGACGAGAGCACAGCCAAACACACCAACCCACTCAAACGTCGCCGCAGGTTAAAGATTTGGATGGAGTGAGATTGATATCTGCAGTACCGTATGTTGAAACCACGGCTTTTGGTTGTCAAACCATCCTAGTCATCAATTTGTCCTGACCAAGTGCTGGTGGTTTTGCAAAGTCTCCGGAACGTGAGTTCTATATCTGAAGCCTAGATTAAGGCACTGCAGTTCCCACGAAATCCGGCGTTCGTAGCGCTATTATCCTGAACTAAATCACCTACCAGTATTTGCACATTCTGCAGACTCTGGAGGAAACTTACGGCACTTGTGCTATCATACCGGTAGTATAGTGCGGGAAAACCAAAAACTGCACCAGCTCCTGTGCCAAAATGCAACCAATCCAGTGGCCAAGACAGCCAGCGATTGTTCATGACAGCCCTGTAGTGGTGTGTGCAACAACAGTTTTTACCATAAGGAGTCCTGAGACACCATTGAGATGTTGCATAGTTTAATGTCTACCAGCGAAAAAATGGCTTTTTCAATTGTCAAAATCATCTTTATTCAGGGACTTGCTGATATTTAAAAACCACTACACTATTCTTGCAAGCTTTCTCTTTCATGTAGTGGTTTTTTTGTCTTTATCAAGCATATGATGGGGCTGATTTTGAAGAACGCAGACATGCAAATCCCGGTTCAGGTTTTGGTTTTCCGGCACCATACCGGTATGCCTTTAGCAGAAAACAGGCAGGTCTCAATTCACGAGTTCTCAGTTCTTGAATCCAGGACCTGTTCCAGGCAAGAAATAGTACGGTACGGGTACCAGTATCCAGGAATATGAGTTGTGAATTTGTGATGCACATAAGGTTTTTTTTTATCATATTTTGCAAATCCCGGCCCTCAAACACCTTTTGCTGTTGTTAAGCACGGATATGATACACTTTTGTCTCAAGAAAAAACAATTTTGTGCTCGAGCGCCCATTCAGAATCTACTCGTACCCCTCCTGTTTCCGAGTAAACTATCATACCGCACGGGACTTCTTGTGGAGGGCAAGGATGATAGGAAAGTTGTCCCAACAACCGGGATTGGGAGAAGGTCACTCCCAGAAAATTAATTTACGAGGAGCAAGCGAGGCCCACCCCTAATTTTCTCTAACCAGTTACTACCAATACAAGCGACACTGATCATGGGTTGAGCCTAGCCCTCACCCCACCGCCACCCACGGGTGACATCACACCACCAACTCCCGGAGCATTACTTCAACCGTGGAAAACTCCCCGAACTCGCGACCCAACCTTAACTCCCTTTACTCCCACCCCATTACACTACCAACACCAACAACTGAAGCCAGAGAAACAAAAATTGCACAAAATGCCTCCCAAGAAGCGTACCTCGCCTCCGAAAACAGCTCCCGAAAAAAAGGCCAAAACAGGGGATAATTCGCCCTCTATCGGGAACGGGCCCTCTAAATATGTTCAGAATCCGGTTTGCAAACTTATCCACACAAGTCTTTGTGCATGTTATTAACAAAGTCATCCAGTTGTCGTTTATTGAATACATAGAACTTCAAGATCCGAACCGAGAGCCGGACGTCGAGGTTCGACACCTCCGCAAGGAGAAAGAAGATTACGATGGCAGCGAGCTTAAAATTTCTAAAGATGGTTATGACAACCTCATTAAGATGTACATCGAGGTTGAAAAGCGGACCCCCGAGAGTAACGGGATAGTGCATATCTACGAGGATTATGCCGGGTATGGTATCATCGAGGTGTTGGAGAAACAGGTAAGATGAAGCATTGAGCGCATTGAATCCTGATACCTTGAGATGACTCGCTAACGAAACGGCAGATACTTCAATACGAGAGAGAGAAGAAAAAGTCACACTTCGAACTAAAGATCTACGCCATCGTTGAAGCTTTGGTATTTTTCCTGGATAGTTCCTATGATGGTCGGTGGATGAGTAGGTCCCTTTGAATCAACCTTTCCCTAAGCCTAGCTAATAAAATTGGAAGATGTCGATGATGGCGACCGTGTGGAGGAATTAATCTGCCTTCTGGGAACCCTCTTCATAGACTGTTTTCGCGAGCTGGACAAGGAGACCCCAATTGGACGCTGGCTAGCCCCACCGGACAAGACCCCGCTCAAGAACCTGGGCCTAATAATGGGGCTGGCTATTGGCGCTTCCGGTTGCTGGATGGGCGACGCTGAAAGCATGGAATTCTGGTGTCAGGAGATTGAGAGAATAGCGGAAGCCAGAGGTATACAACTCAGGGATTCTAATGGTCCTATCAAAGAGAAGAGTGACGGGACTAAGAAATTGGACTTTGGCACTCAGGTTTGCTCCCCCCTCTCACTTCCCTTCCTAGAAGCCAGGATTCGGCGTATATGCCTGCTAACTACTTTGGTATTACAGTTGAAGGCGTATAAAAAGAAAAACGTGGGTGCTAGTATGGGCGGGAATCACTTCGATTTGAGTAAGATCTCGGAGGCGGAGAGGAGGCGGTTGGATGAGGGGAATATCTTTGAGATTTGAGGCAAGATGCATTTACGGATGACATGCTTGTTGTATTTGTAATTTGGTCTGGTGGTCCAGTCTTTTTTTTATACTCAAGTATTGGGATAGCTTTTCGCTAGTCATTGTAACGGCGAATGATGAAGCTATTAGTCTTTGTCCCGGTTCCAATTTGAATCAGCTTTCATACAAGTGTTTATTCCGGGTTGGTGTGAGCTAATTTACCGTACTGTGAGACACCCCGGTGGGTTCGCCGCCACTGACGGAGGCATTTGTCAAGATCAGCCCGATATTTCGACTCCAGTATGGATGGGGCTGGGTGAACGAGGGTTGTGCTCGTACGAGTACAACCGGCAGCGGGCCTGACTTGTGAAACCGACCGGGTTACCGACCATCTCGGGGAGAACTAGCAGGGAATGGTTGGTCCCCAAATCCGAATTGGGAGGTCCGTGATCAGCCATAGATGTGGACTTGCTCTCGTCATTATTAGCAATAGTCTCTCATCCCCCGAGTGCGGTACTGTTGAGTGGGCAAGTGACCAGTAATTCAAGTGCCCAGGAGAGACCCAGCGCGAGCTATATAAACATAGCCCTAACAGTTAATTAGCTGTTAATGAGCTTCACAGTATTTCGCCATCAGTAGCAATATAAAAAACATAAAAGTCGTTCCGTCCCTTTTACCCTCCAACAACTATAAGAGACTACGGTACCTTGCGCGTGCACACAGAGTCAGAATGTCTCTATCCATTCTTTCTATTTGCTATGAGCAGCCCGAGTGCTGAGAGGGTGTAAGTAATTGGGCTAAATTTATTTGCTGCCTTCTCGATGTCAGGTTTTATGAATTCTTGGTTAGACATAAATTTTTTTACATCCGAGTTTTTCCATTGGCGCAGAACTTATGCTACCGGTATGCCATTTTGAACTCATAGCGAGATCCTGGTACTTGTGTTGGCACGTGCCGAAGGGAGCCTAGCCAATTCATCGGTTTTTTCACGGTAAATCAAATCGCAACCCCTCTGACCAGGATACCACAGTCCGCACCTTATGGACAAGACCCCCCTTTTCGCAGCCGCTGCAAATTTCGTCGACCGGTCCTGCCCACCCGGCCACCCTCTGCAACACTCTATAACGGGCGAGACAGGGAGAATGGCTCAGTTTCTCAGTAATAATAACAACTCATTCAATACTATCAACTATTACAGTTACCAGATCTCTGTTGCCGATGAGAGGTCAGAACTACTGGCCTGGTTATCCCCGCTCGAACCCCGCATACGACACCAGGACGTTAGAAGCAACCGAATCGATGATGTGGGGGACTGGCTTCTTACAACCGACGAATTTAGGGATTGGTGCGATTGCGACGGGGAAGGCAGATCTGACAAGGCGACACTGTTTTGCTACGGTGCTCCAGGGGCAGGCAAGACCTATATCAGGTAATAGGGACGAGATATCCCGACCAAAAAAGCATCCACAGGATGGTATTTCTGACGAGTCCAAATATTAGTTCATTGGTGGTAGATACCCTATGCGATCGGGCTAGAGGACAAAACGCCGCCGTTGCTTGTTTCTATTTTGACTATGCCGCCCAGAAGGAGCAGTCCCCAATAAGTATATTGGGTTCCCTGCTGAAGCAAGTTGTTGGTGGATGGGAGAAGATTCCGGGGGGGATAGCCAAGGCCTTTGAAGACCAGAAAAAGGTGATTGGTGGGCGAGGGTTGCGACTTCACGAAATCGTGGAGATGCTGGAGACGGCCTCGTCCTCCCAGCGCACATTCATATGCATTGATGCTCTTGACGAATGTGTAGCAGTGCATCGTTTAAAGGTCCTTCGCTCACTAAAACAGATCCTCCTGAGGTCCCCGCGAACACGGATCTTCCTGACTGGCAGGGCACATATTAGGGGTGAGGTTGAAAAAGGGCTTGCTGGGAGGGCGGCGGTTTTATCCATAAGTCCTAGAGAAGATGATATCATCACATTTCTCCGCGCTAGACTGGATGAGGACACGAACCCTGACGCGATGGACGACCGTCTGGAGGCCGATATTATGAAAAAGGTTCCCGAAAGCGTTTCCGAAATGTACGTACTAGGAGCAACCACAGTTTGAAGTCCTTCTTGAGCTATCTGCTAACAAATACACATCTAGATTCCTACTAGTATCCCTGAATATTGAGGCAATACTACGGGAAACGACTATCCATCGGAGGAGGCAGAGGCTCGACGCAATGACAACCGGTCTAGGGCTGGAGGGCGCGTACAGTGAAACCCTGGAACGCATAAAGGCGCAGGGGGGGGAGAAAGCAAGGCTTGGGATGGCCGCTTTGATGTGGATTTGTCATTCGGAGCGGCCCTTGAACGTGGATGAACTATGTCACGCCCTCGCCGTCGAAATAGGATCACCAAACCTTAGCGTCGATAATGTTCCTCCGATATCGACATTGTTAGGATGCTGCCAGGGGCTCATTGCCGTGGGTCAGGAAGCCTCGAACATCCGTTTGGTCCACTTCACCCTCAAAGAATATCTTCTCATTCGCACCGACCTCTCTGTTGGAGCTCACTCGACGATGGCGGAAACCTGCCTGGCGTATCTGAATTCTCAGCAAGTAAAGGATCTTCCCCCTATACTTACTGGAGACTTCCTGGGCACGCCGTTCCTCAAATATTCCTCCCTGTATTGGGGAACGCATGCAAAAAAGGAACTCTCGGATCGCGCCAAGTCACTTGCGATGACGCTCTTTGGCCAGTGCGATGATCACATATCTCCCAGATTGCTTTTAGATAGCGCACTAGTGGAATACCCCCATTTCAAATATATAGAGGGGCCTTTCGTGTTCACTGCATTACACTGCGCATGCCTTTTCGGAAACGTCGAGCTCGTGAGTGCTTTGATAGAGAGCGGGGGTTACGATATCAACCAACGAGATTCTGGGGGGTTTACACCTCTCATCTGGGCTGCCAAGAGAGGGCATGAGGCAGTTGTGGGGCTGCTCTTGGGAAGGGAAGACGTTAACCCCAACAGCCGAGACAGAAATGACATGATGCCGCTCTCGTGGGCTGCCGAGAAGGGGTATGCAGGAATAGTGGAGCAGCTATTAGCACGGGAAGATATCAACCCTGACAGCCCTGACAAGCATCGCCGGACGCCGCTTTCTGGGGCCGCAGAGATGGGACATGAGGGAGTAGTGAAGCTGCTATTGGCACGGAAAGATGTCAACCCCAACAACTTGGGTGCAGGTAGTCGGACACCGCTGTCCTTAGCTGCCGAGAAGGGGTTTGAGGGAGTAGTGGAACTATTATTGGCGCGGGAAGATGTTAGCCTTCACAGAGGAGGCATACATAACGAAACTCCACTCTGGTACGCTGCGACGAAGGGGCATGAGGGAGTAGTAAAGCTGCTGTTGGCGCGGCGAGATATTAACCCCGACGCAGCAGACTATGATGGCCAAACGCCACTCTCGGTTGCTGCCATGTACGGACATGAGGGAGTCGTGAGGTTACTGTTGGCACGGGAAGACGTTAACCCTGACAGCCCCGACAAACATCGCTGGACACCACTTTCTGGGGCCGCTGAGATGGGGCATGTGGGAGTAGTGCAGCTACTATTAGCACGGGAAGATGTCAATCCCGACAGCCCAAGCAAATATGGCGTAACACCACTCTCGAAGGCTGCTCAGAATGGACATGGGAGAGTAGTTAAGTTACTATTAGCACGGGAAAATGTCAACCCCGACAGACCAGACACGCAGTACGGCCGGACGCCACTCTCGTTTGCTGCCTCGGGCGGGCACGAGGAAATAGTTGAGCTGCTACTAAACCGAGAAGATGTCAGCCCCAATGGAGCGAGCTTTTCTGGCCGCAAACCACTCTCATGGGCCGCCGAGATGGGGCATGAGAGTATAGTGAAGTTGCTATTAGCGCGGCAAGATGCCAACCCCGATGGGACATGCAATTCTAGCCAGACACTACTTTCGCTTGCTGCCCGGAACGGGCACGAAGGAGTAGTGAAGCTACTACTAGACCGGGAAGACGTGAATCCCGACTGCTTAGATAGAGATCAACGGACACTATTATCATGGGCTGCCGAGAGGGGGCATGAGGGAGTAGCGAAGCTACTATTGGCACGTGGAGATGTTAGTCCTGACAGACCTGATAGTTATGGGGAAACACCACTTTCGTTGGCTGCTAGGAATAGCCGTGAGGGAGTGCTGAAGCTACTGCTGGCACGGGGAGACGTCAACCCGGACAAACCGGACAACTTTGGCGAAACGCCGCTCCACTGGGCTGTCGTGATGGCGCTTGAGGGGACAGTAAAGCTGCTGTTAACACGGAAAGATGTCAGCCCAAACAGAACAGGCATGCTGAATGGTCAGACACCACTATGGATAGCTGCCGAAGCCGGGTATGACGAAATAGTGAGGCTTCTCTTGGTACGGAAGGATATAGACCCCGACAGGCCAGTCACACGTTATGGCCAAACGCCACTTTCAATAGCTGCCAAGAACGGGCACGATGAAATAGTGAAGCTACTTTTAGCACGAGAAGATGTCAACCCTGACAGACCAGACACCTGGTATGGCCAGACACCACTCTCGCTGGCTGCAGGGAACGGGCATGAAAGAGTAGTTAGGCTATTGTCCCGAGGAGATATCAATTCCGACAGACTAGACAACTCTGGCCGTACGCCACTGTCGTGGGCTGCTGAAAAGGGGCATGAAGGAGTAGTGAAGCTACTCTTAATGCGGAAGGATGTCAACCCCCATGGACCAGACGCATACTACGATCAAACGCCACTCTCGTGGGCCACCAGGAATGGGCATCATCGCGTGGTAAAGCTCCTACAAGCCCATAGAGCATCAAATCATAGCACGCTTTAGAGCCCAGGAGGCATCACCTCTCTCCCCAAGCCTTCCAACACGTCTACGACTCACTTTCGCAATCACAGTACAACATACACTGTACCCTTGTTAGCGCCGTCTCTTCCGCTCCCCCTCCTTTCTTTTTCCCGTTCTATTTGTTTAGACGCCCTTGATTCCATCCATGGGCTCCCCCGTGTATTGTATTGTATTGTATTGTATTCTGAGTTTTAATTACCAGCCCCACCACCTGCTGCTTACGGCTTATATATGTGATTGCTGCCCCGATAGCGGGGTGGTTATAGTATCGTATAATACCTTAATAATTATAACCGGGGACGGGGAACGAGTGCTTGGTTATGAGTGAATGAGTGTGAGGGAACCGACGCAGTATTGAAGCGAGATACAGTACCATGTGCTAGGGTTTGTTAGAGAAGGGCGGACAGTAGGGCTTGAAATAGTTCTGTGTTTCCCTCCCTTGGCCCGATGGGGCTTTTGAGGGTTATTTTATAGGTTCTATCTAATCTAAACACTTCACAACAAACTCTAAGGACCCCATTGCGTTCAAATATATACCTCTCTCCTCCCCTATTCCTTCCCTCGACTAGTGAACCACCTCCGCAATTCTACTATACACCTTACTGGAACTTCCGAGCAACAGTGCGCACGCACACATTATTAAGAAGGAAATCAGCACAAAGAGGTTTTTGGTGAGTGGAGGGATTGGTGTTCCGTTATACTTTTGAGCCATTAGTTGTCCGTTATGGAAGTGCGAAGGGGGGGTTGTACAGTAACGGTCCAATCATCCCACCTAACCCATAGTGAATGCCACCAGAAGTGTGTCTGAGACCATGGATAAGTCGTGGCGTTCCAGCCAGATTCGTTATTGTACCACTTCACCTTCATTAGCCATCACCTCACAACCTTTAACTAGGAGGAGAGCGAAAGGGCACCAACAGTCTTACATCCAGACCCCCACACCATCCCCGCCAACTCCCTCTGCGTGTTTAAAACCCACTCCCTCTCCTTCTCCCGTTTAACTTCCACCGCTACCGCTTCCATCTTCCTTCCTAACACCGGCTGCAGCACCCTCAGCGCATACTCAATAGTATTCTCGATCGCCATCAGCGCAGAGGTATGTCCAGTTGCGGCGTTCGGCCCAAGCAGCATGAAGAAGTTAGGAAATCCGTGCATAGCAGTGGTCTTGTACGCGCCCGGACCACCCAATTCTGCGAAGTGAGCGGCCGTGCTGACGCCGTGTCTGCCGATTATACGCAGTGGGAAGTAGCCTGCTTCGAAACCGGTTGCGAAGATTATTACTTGTGCTTTGAGGTGTGTGTTGCCGGAGATTTGGATACCCGTTGGGGTTATTCGCACAATGGGAGATTTGGTCAGGGTTACGTGTGGGCTGTGGAGGGATTTTAGGTAGCCTGCGTCGAGGACTCTTCGCTGGTTGCTATTAGCACTGGATGTAATGATAGAGAAGGGGGGGGGGTACTTTACATCCGACTTCAAAGTCGGGGATTAATATGTCGTGGTACTTCTCTGGCGATGCTTTCCGCATGTAGCTTTCAAGCACTGGCCTTCGTCTCGCTCGGTATTTTTTGGAACTCTCGCTGCTGCCGAAGAGACGGAAGCTCTCTTCTATTGCGAGGAATATCAGGAATCTGTGAAGTCGATTTACCAACGGGATGTTCCGGAATATCCACCGAATCCTTGGAGAGTATTTTATTTTCGGAGCCTTGACTAGCCAATGCGCACTTCTGACTATCTGTGTTACCGACGCAGCGACTTCCGCAACCGCCGGGACGATTTGTGCGGCAGTGCCTAGGGATAGTCAGTTAGATGGAGCTTCTAATATATGGAGGGGAGAACTTACAGCCGTTGCCAACGACTACTACGTCCTTGTCTTTAAGTTCGATATCCTGATCCCACTCCGCCGAATGGCAAATCCTCCCTTCGAACTCCTCTATCCCATCCACCTTTGGAACATTTGGATACACCAATCCCCCAACAGCACTAAACAGCACCCGGCACTCATGTTCCCACTCCTCCCCCTTCCTTCCAACCCTAACCTTCCAAACCCCCCTCCCTTCTACCCACTCACAACCCAAAACCTCAGCCCCCAGCGTCGTCCTCTCGGGAATCCCATACTCTCTCGCGACCCGTAATGCATACTCCTTAATCTCCGCCTGCGATGGCGTCATGCACGACCAGGCAGCGTTCTGGGCGAAGCTGAAGCTGTACAGCGCGCTCGGGACATCACACGCCGCGCCCGGGTACGTATTCACGTGCCAGGTCCCGCCCAGATCTGTGTTTCGGTCGTAGAAGTGCGCGCTCGAGTGCGGGTAGCGGGTTTTCAGGCGTGCACCGAGGGCAATTCCTGAGAGACCGGCGCCGATGCAGACTACGTCGGTGTATTTTGGTGGTGGTGGTGACATGAATGTTGAATAAAGCTTGTTTTGTTGAAAAGCGATGGGAAAATTGTTGATTGACTGACTGATCGGCTACTACACACTCCATTGCGGAATGGGCACGATGCCGGTCGTACGGGTACTTCTTGGCGACAGTTCGTTGAGTGTTGCATAGGAAATCCTCGGTAGCACCGTCAATGCAATCAAATACGGTAGGTAGTTCTTATCGCAACACACGTGATTCGAGTGAGCACGGGTGAAAACTTAACCAACCAACCTGAACAAGCAATTCCTGACGAAGGATCCCTCTCTCCAAAGCCCTAAAAAAAGGCTGGGGTAGGGGAGACGCTTCGCCGTATACACGCTCGGCTGCATCCTTCGGCTCCAGGTTAGAGAACTACCGTAAGTTATCGACTCCTCCTACTAGGTTGACTCGACTTGTCGACGATGCAAGAGAATCTTAACTGGTCTCGACCATTCTTCGGACCCACACACTGGTAGGTGCTCTAGCTTAGGCGTTTGGATGGAAAGTGGTAGTGGCTCGGAAAGGAATTTTCTGGAAGCTAGGCATGGACGAAGGGGTGTTCGTTCACCTTTTGCATACAAGTGCTCCCACAGCGAGAGTAGGAACTGAACTTTGTACTAAGACGTCGAAAATTCCCTTCCTTATATTAAGGGGGGGGGGGTAACACAGCAGAAAAAATGCTAGGACAAATAAAAATAAGTAAAAAAATACAACAGAAAATTGTATCTGTTCTTTGCTGTTTATTCCCCAAATTCGGTATTAGTTCTATGGGCAACACGAGCACAATATCATGATGGCGGCGCACTAGCGACTGGAGGTGGCTGTTTTGTTTATTTACTAATCTATTACTAGCTAACCTTTGTGATATTATTCTGGTATCTGAAGCACATGCTTGGTCTAAGTAAGGGTTTAAAATGCATGTGGGGGCCGCTACGGGGCAAGTGTAAAATAAGAGTAGCAAATGGAAACCCCAGTGGTGATATTCCTCAGCTCTGCTATGATAAGAACGGATCTCGTATCAAATACCAAGGGGTGGGCTGGGGTTTATTTCCCCTTCCCCCCCAATGAAGCATCGCGATATCACGATGATAACAGCTCGCATGGCCACTTTTACAGAAATTCCCTATATAGTCGCTACGGTCACCCTGTCACTCTGGGCTGTTGGATTGCCTATATGGCATGCGGTTAGGCGGTTAGGCGGTTAGGCGGATATGCATGTTAGCGGATATACGTTCAGGAGAGATACGGTTACAGGGCATGTCGCGTTGTGGTTTCCGGTGGTTAGGCGCTTTGTCGTGGATTGTTCTCACATCCTATGCCGCTCGGCATAGGATATTTTCTTTCACGGTTTTGTTGATGTCATAGGGTATGAGGTATCGGGTATTTGGTTTCATTGTTTCTTTCATACCCTATGTCCCTATGCATACGGGAGTTTGCGCACTGGAAGGGCACAGGCTTTAGGAGGATGGTGGATGAAGGGAGATCTAGATTGCGTGTTTCTTTAGAGAGTTTGTTGCGTTTCGGGAGTGTCAGGTTGTTGTTAGTTAGACGGAGCTATATATTTACTAGCCCGTCCTTAGCTAGAGAGAGGGTAGCCATCTAGACGTTCGTTCCTCCATCATTTACCACTCCACTTAGAGTCTTTTGCGATTGCACGGTTGTTCCTTTTCTTCGTGCTTTCCTTTAGGCTTCATTGTGGGTGAGCATCCTAAGAAAGCTTGTACTAAGCACTATGTTGGAGCGTATGGCCGCCCCCTGTAGAACATTTAGCACACTATGCACTTTGAATGGTATGTCTGACTCTTTCCAGGGCTCCTATGCGTCTCATATATCCTCCTTAGACCTATTTCCATCTACTATAGTACCATTAGGCGTTGGGGTAAAGAAACTACTTGGAGCATAACTGGATGCCACTTGTGATGAAGCCTAAAGGAACACACGAAGAAAAGAAACAACCGTGCAATCGCAAAAGACTCTATGTGAAACGGTGGATGATGGAGGTACGAACGTCTGAATGGCTACTCTCTCCCTAGCTAAGGAAAGGCTTGGAGATATATCTCTCCTTCTAACTAACAACCTAACACTCCCGTAACACAACAAACTCTCACGAAATCTAGAACTATCCTGATCTCCCTTCATCCACCATGCTCCTAAAGTGTGTGCCCTGCCTGTGCACTAACTCCCGTATGCCTGGCGACATAGAGTGTGAAATGGATAATAAAACCAAATACCCGACACCTCATGCCCTATGACATCAACAAAACCATGAAAGAAATATCATATCCTATGCAGAGCGGCATAGGATGTGAGAACAACCCACAACAAAGCGCTTAACCACCGGAAACCACAATGCGACATGCCCTATAACTGTATTTCTCCTGACCGCATATCTGCTAACATGCATATCCGCCTAACTTCCTAACCGCATGCCCTATAGGCAACCCAACAACCTGCACCACCGCTATCTCCGGATATACCTCTGCGCACGGGTTAGACTAGATCACTTCCGACTTGCTGAATTTCGAAATCCTAGATGCTATCGGTTCACGTGGCTTTGATGGATAGAAGATAACCCCCCTTGGCTCACGATGGTCTTGTAATTTCATCAAGTGAAATACTCAGAGTGAAGAAACGACCGAAGAAAGAAACGGCATAAGCCCTAATAAATCAGGTATTTTGAGAGTTAAATTAATCTAAACTCTCTCCATCATAGCCTATTTATCCTCCCATTCTCGCAGTGTTGTCAAACTAGATATTTGGTCACCCTGCATCTCGAGGTGTTAGTGGTACTGGATTTTGGATAAGAATACACCTCCGACCCGCTGAATAAGGGTCATCAGAAATCACTCACACCATCACCCGCTATCACCCTAAGACAACTGCCTGATCTTGTAGGGCCTGCCACCCGACCCAAAGGTGGCCCTGCAATTCCGCCGCCCTGGAGGGACTCCTCATAGGGGCCCATTCCCGTGCAGTGCTCTTTACAGTCCCACTCACATCCCGGGATAGTTGGGATCACTACCAACTCATCAAAATAAACTACCTGTATGTTTTTTCTCCTTTTGGGAGGGTAGGCTTGTTCCTGAGCATTAGAACCATCACGCATGCACAAGATAAATATTGGTGTAGTTGATTGATCAAAAAAGCAAGAATGAGAATGAGAATGAGAAAGAAAGAGCTTGAGCTCTGATTGGTAAACAACTACAGCATATAACTGCTACAACAGAAGATTGGGGTGAAAAATGCGAGGATCTATATAGGGTGAGTTTACTTTGTGGGTGTTTTTGGGTAGTAGGGGGTGGAACAACTGGCAGCGGGAGGTTTCGTGCTGGAATTGCAGGCGTGAGCGCCCGCAATTGGAGTATTGATAGCAAGCCAACTAGTTGCCAGTTGCCAAAGTTAATCAATGGATATATGTATAGGTATATTAATCATTGCTCCGCTTCTGAGATTATGGGTGCTTGGTGGAGTAAGCAGGGGTATGGCTTCATCAAAGGAATCGATCAGAAAGAGTTCCAACGCCTACAGCCACTGCGGTTTTAGTCGAAATTGGTTTTTTTCATTTCATTTTTTTTTCAAATATACACCCCCTTCGTTCGTGTACAACAAAGCCGGTCAGAATTCTCCAGCCTCGGATTAAAGCCACCTGGGTTCTACTGGCCATGTTTACTTCTTCCTCCATGTCGATGCTTGACTATATATGAAATTGTTTCGAGACATAAATGGTGGGTGGGTCTCCCTAGCCCTCTTGGATAGAATGAAGTTCTTTAGACTCCCCCACACTCTCAAAGTCTCCAGTATACAGTCCAGCCCTTCCATCTTTCACAACAGTCTTTGTCTCGACTTAACGAGTGAGGCTCTGTGATGGTGTTATAAAACTAGTGAGGAAAAAAGCGGAGATAATACCCCTCAAGTGTAGCGGTCTGATAAGCAAACCGAGGTGGGACTATATGTTTTCTGGTAGGTACTGCGCTAATCATAGTAGTTCTATTTACGCTTTGGAGTATAGTGTCCACGAATGTCACCCATTTGGTAATTTATGTGAGAGAGTTTGCCAGAGATTTACTGTACTATCATATCTCGTTTAGTTAGTTTGGTAGTAAATATTTGATTCTGAGATATCCTAAGCTCTGATAGAAGAATATTTATTTATTAGTATGTTCAACGCCTCGGCTGAATTACTGCTTATGCCAGAAGTCAAACCTTATTTGGTTTTAACGAACTTACCCTTGGAACTTCAGAAGGATGGGGAGATGGGGAGAATTATGGCAAACGGGGTAAGGTACTACGAAACCGCACTGTGTTGCGCTGTGCTGTACCAGTGCTGCACTCGGAGGTATGAATGAGAATTAGAGTGCGGTGTACCGTACAGCACTAGTGCAGCCCCATTCCAAAGTTCTGACACCTAAGCTGGTACTGTGACACAAAAGACTGTGATACATCGGCTAAGATATTTTGTCACGATACCAGCCTGGGTGCCAGAACTTCTGGAATGGGGCTGTACAATAAAGTTACTGTACAGCCCATATCTTCGCCGTACTAAGTGAGGGCTTATGGGCACGCTTTCTAGACTGTATTAACACTAGGAAGTACCACGCAGTGAAGCTTCAAGTTAGGTGATATTTAGAGGTTTTCGGCGGATCCTTCCATGCACTTGCATGAGTGCCAAACTATTAGATTCGACAACAGGCGTTCCAAGGTGTTCGTTCGCCGGGGTCTAAGATTCGTGGGGTGCCGGGGAGTACTTAGCGATATGTTTGACATTTCTCACTACAGATGTGGTAGGCGCAACCAGGGTGTTGTTGTTGGAAACTTGGGGGGGGGCTGATTGGGCGATTCTGAGGCTCTATGGGGTTCCATGAAAAACCCCGCTTTTCTTTCTTTTGCCTCCTAGAACTCTAGTCGCTGACTGCCTATTATCCATCACTCATCATCTACAATTTCCGAAGCGATAAAAGCAGAAAATGTCTCAATCGTTCAGTAATAATACCAACGCCTTTAACACGACTGTCAACCTCTCGAATAATATTACGGTTGCCAATGATCAATCTGATATCATTGACTGGCTATCCCCGCTGGATCCCAGGTCACGGCATCAGGAGATTCGAGACCGGCGGGTCGAAAATGTAGGTGAATGGATCTTACAAACCGAGGAATTTAGAGGCTGGTACACCGGCGGCGGCGCGGGGGATGAATCTGATAACGCAGTTTTGTTTTGTTCTGGAGATCCAGGAGTTGGCAAGACATTTGTGAGGTAACAAGGCCGAATATATAGAACGGAAGAGCAACGACAAGTGCTAACAAGCCACCGTGTTAGCTCGTGGGTTATAGACAGTTTGTGTGATCGGGCTAGAGAGCAAAACGCGACAGTTGCATGTTTTTATTTTGACTTCGCGGCCCAAAAAGAGCAGTCCCCCACGGGTATGCTGGGTGCTTTGCTGAAACAGCTGGTTTGCGGACTAGAGGAGACCCCGGAGGAGATATCACGAGCATACGAAGACCAAAAATGTTCCATTGGTCGGCGGGGACCGCTACTTTCGGATATTGTCAAGATGCTGCAGATTACCTCTTCCAGAAAGCGCACGTTCATATGCATCGACGCTGTAGATGAATGTGAGGCAGGATATCGAGTCAAGCTTCTCGACTCGCTGAATCGGATTCTCAAAAAGTCTCCCAGCACTCGAATGTTCATGACCGGCCGACCGCACATTCGGTCCGAGATCGGAAGGCGTCTTTCTGGGGGAGTGGCAAGCTTATTTATAAGTCCCAAGAAAATTGATATTGTCAGATATCTTCGTTCCAGGATCACCGAGGACACAATCCCAGATGCAATGGACAGTAGTCTGGAGGCAGACATCCTGAAGAAAATTCCTGAAGAGGTCTCTGAAATGTACGTAAAAGCAACACTAGAAAAGCTCCTTAAGTTATCCACTAACAAATGTATATTTAGATTCCTGCTAGTCTCTCTGAATATCGATGCGATCTTGCAAGAAACTACAGTCTACCGTAGACGACAAAGGCTTAGCGCAATGACCGATGGGTTGGGGTTGGGGGAAGTGTATGGTGCAACGTTGGGCCGGGTCGAGGGACAAGGAGGAGAGAAATCGAGGCTTGGAATGGCTGTTTTGATGTGGGTTTCTCATGCGGAGCGGCCTCTGAAGGCCAATGAGTTGTGTCAGGCTTTAGCAGTCGAAATAGGGTCCCCGGACCTCAATACCGACAATGTTCCTTCAATAGGGACATTGCTAGCCTGCTGTCAAGGACTTATTACAGTAGACAAGGAGGCTTCCACGGTCCGGTTAGTCCATTTTACCCTTCAAGAGTACCTCCGGTGCCGTCCCGACCTCTTTGGTACAGCTCACTCAATAATGGCAGAGACCTGCCTAAGTTATCTGAATTCCCGGGAAACCAAGGCCCTTCCGACTAGTCCCCTTCCAGATCTCCAAGACTTCCCGTTCCTCGAATATTCCTCTCTATACTGGGGAGTGCATGCACAAAAAGACCTTTCGGATTGCGCAAAATTGATGGCGCTGAGGCTGTTTGATGATTACAGTAACCAAGCATCCACCAAAATCCTCTTGAAAGCACAGGAATCACATTTGTGCGTTGTGGATTTCGATAAAATTGCCCTGTTTAGTGGTCTGCACTGTGCATCCTTCTTCGGGATTGCCCATATTGTTGCTAGTTTGGTAGAGGTGGAAACTTGTGATATCAACCAAAGAGATTGTGTGGGTAATACACCTCTTGTGTGGGCTGCTCACAATGGGCACGAGGAAGTGGTGAAAGCACTACTCGAACGGGACGACGTCGACCCCAACGAACCTGATAGAAATGGCCGAACACCGCTCAATTGTGCTGCTATATGTGGGCGCATGGGAGTGGTGAAAATACTACTCGGACGGGGCGATGTCAGCCTCAACAAACCTGATAACAATGGCCGAACACCACTTGGTTGGGCTACCATGTGTGGACACGGGGTGATAGTAGAAACGCTACTCGGACGGGACGACATCACCCCCGACAAACCTGATGACGAGGGCATAACACCACTCTGGTGGGCTGCTCAGAAGGGGTACGAGGAGATAGTGAAAATACTACTCGCGCGGACCGACGTCAACCCCAACAAACCAGATAAAGACGTCCGAACGCCACTCCATCGCGCTGCTTTGGGGGGGCACGAGGGAGTGGTGAAAACACTACTCGAGCGAGATGGTGTCAGGCCTGACCAACCTAATAACTATGGCCAAACACCACTCAGTCACGCTGCTGTCAAGGGACATGAAGGAGTTGTCAGGTTACTGCTCGAACGGGATGACATCGACCCTGACAAACCTACCAATAACGGCCGGACACCCCTCAGTAGTGCTGCTGCGTGTGGGCACGAGGAAGTAGTGAAAATGCTGCTCAAACGAGATGTCAACTCTAACAAACCAGATAAAGACGGCCAAACGCCACTCCATCGCGCTGCTTTGGGGGGGCACGAGGGAGTGGTGAAAACACTACTCGAGCGAGATGGTGCCAGGCCTGACCAACCTAATAACGATGGCCAAACACCACTCAGTTGTGCCACCGCAAGCGGTCACACCGGGGTGGTAAAAATACTGCTTGGACGGGACGACGTCAACCCTCACAGGCCGGACAAATCCGGCCTAACACCACTTCAGCAGGCCACTGAGAGTGGCCATACAGGAATGGTAGCGCTGCTACAGCCTCCAGCATCTGCTACCCCCCGTGCGACCTAAGACCGGGGAGATATCGACCTCCCCACAACCCCCGAACACCGACCCCATATGCCATCTCCGCAAGGGCTGTCACAGCCCCACAAACATTTCCATCGTCACCACTACCTTCCTTCTCTCGTTCCTACCCAGTCTTCTCCCGCACTCTAAAATGGTGCCTGCTGGTACTGCTGTCTTTCGTTTCCTTCTGGTGTAAGCTTGTCGCAAAAACCGAGCCTAAGATTCCACCCTGGCCGAAGGAAACCATATGTGATAGGGGCAAACATATTCACCGCATACCCATTCAAACCCCTACCCGGACTTTCTTATGTATGATAGTCGAACTAGGATTTGTCGGTTTCTGAGGTCTAGAGTGTGGTATTGTTGGTGGGGCTATCTCTATCGTATTAAGATATAATAGTCTCAACCCTTATGGCTGGAAATTTCAATTACAATATTTACTTCTGTACATGCTATCTGGCTGCAAATCCCCTTTCGCGCATTTTCTGTTCATTTATTCCTTTTCCACAATTCCTTTCCCTCCATTCCCTCCCCTTCTCAAGGGTTGTTCGGACGTAGAGGGAAAAAAAATACCAAGAGCAAGTATTTCTTACGCTCATGAAAAGAGGTGTAAACGCTAGCTATTAGCTAAGCTATCCCCTAATCGAGTGAGGCGGTGTGAACATTGGTCTCAGCCTTACGGTTTAGCTAAACTAGTAATATACTCGAGTATGGATAAGCCTGTCAGTGACTTGGCATGAGATCCTACTCCATCGTGAATCTAAGGAATAGTACCGGTATGGGAACACGGTAGCCATCTACGGTACTAGGAAATGTGGTCGGAGAATTAGTCTATGATAGTGCCCGGTTTAGTGCTGCCGGCAGATAATTATTATGATTGTGTACTCGAGTATACAGTACTGCACGGACAATGTGGGAAATGAGGGTCGCACAAAAGTACACGATAGACTAAGAGAATTTACGTGGAACTTCGGCACTTTAGGGCAAGGATATGAAAGTGTAACTTTCACCGCTCGTACCGGCACTTCGTTCGCTGGCTCTCTTCACTTCACCACAGCCAAACTAACGGCACAGACAGATGTATACCGTAAGTAAAACCCAAATACCATACCATGTCCTAATCCTTCCATAGATTACTACACCTTTCTCTGCATTTCCCCACATTTTTTGTTGGCTCGCCTCGGGATTGTAATGCTGAAGGGCTGTGCAGGCCTGGGCGGGCAGTCGCTCCCTAACATTATAAGTTTAAATAAAGATATTAACCCCACATGCTCTTATTCCTCCGGGCACTCCAGTGATAACAAAAGAAAGACATGTCAGTATAATCTCTTGTTGAACAATCTCCCGTACCCGAACCATCCGCACATCTCCCGAACGACCCTCACACACCCGCAACAAAGCCAAGCACATCCCCGTCCAACATATACTGCATACCAAACGCTCCCCCCGTCCCGTCCCTAAAATCCTCCTATTCCAAAGGCGACAATTGAAAATGACCCCCAATTATTCACGCAGTCCTCGGACACCCACCACCCAAAAATACCACTTGAGCACTTTGGGAACACAGTTTCGGACAAACACTATCGTCCGTCACTGTCACCGTAGGAAGTGGCAGGGCCGTTAGGCAACTCGGTGGAACAGTGCAGGGCCCGGTTCCGATAAGCACTGGATCGGTACTGCACGGCAGGATACTAGTTATCGTCGTAGGAGGTTGCGATAGGCATTTGGCTACTGGACAGGGGGCCGTGGTCGAGGAGGAGACGATGAAACCTGGATAAAAGGTGATAGTTGCTGTTGGGCAGGTGGTTGGGCAGGGTGCGGTGGAAATGGTGGTTATGGTGGTTGGGAAGTAGGTGGGGTACTGGGCGCATGAGGTGCTAGGAGGGTCAGTGGAGGAGGCGGGAGAGAATGAGGAAGGAAAACGTACCGTAGGTAGAGAAGTGCAACTAAGCAGACGCTCAGGAAGTTCTTCATAGTTTGTGATGTTCTTGGAGCTGACTGTTCAATGGCGGAAATGGTCGATAAGTATGTTGTCTTTGCGTTCAGAACGGTGAATTGCGCACGACAAGAGTCCCCAAACTACGTCGCTTGGAGGGAAGGCTCCTTGAAAGCTCAAGAAACGAGAGCATGACACACCGGTACCATACAGTGACTTTTATGGCACTCCCCCAAAGTTTCCCCGATGAAGTGGGACACTGCAGCCAGCAAGCTCTAGTGATAGACCAACCACACCAACCAAATAGCCGGACATGATTTATTGGATCCTGTGAGATGATGATTCAGCAACCACCCTTTCCTTCCGTGTTCGGAGGGATAGTAAGCTGTGGGATTTAGGGCAGTACTATGATAAGCGGGTAAATTAAGAGAGATTCTGAGGTGAAGACTCGGTCAAGAGGTCTAGAAATGTTGCTCGAGCTCGCTCTAAAGAATAGTGTTTGGTACTTTATTGTACTGTATGTTATACCACATCAACAGTAAGTTATGGGATAACTTTAGCAGTAGACCAACCCAACCAACCCCAGATACAGTCGGCTTCAAACTTCTCTAGCTCGACAACCACAGCTCCTATGCTTCTGTAAAGGTGTTTAATTTGAGAGCCGCCAGTTTAACATTGCCCGAGCTTATTGTATCCATGAATGTTTCCTGTCAAAAACAAACCACCGGTAGTGCAACAGTGGGGGGAATGTGTATCATGGTTTGGAGCCCATCTTCCGGACAATCTCGCCAACATATGAAAAAGGAATACGAAAAAAAAGGATAAAAGAGTTCAGCATCCGGGATTCCCACATGGTCACCCACTGTAGTACTAACCGGACGATACGATGCTTGTTTACCGCAGAGCGGACGGGATGCGAAATTTTCATCGTTCTATGGCCGAACACATTAGTTTACTTTTTGTTCAAGCTTTATTGGGCACAGCAACTATTGGTTAGCACACTAATATCTTGGCGCTGCTACACCCAATGAAGTAAAGTATTGGCTCTAGAGACAGCCGGTTTTAAGCCAACGAGCTAAGGGATTATCTGCTGAATAAGCGAAGGCCAATTAACTCAAGGGCTGATCAGCTGTGTCCAGCACTATTGCTAGCTGTTGGATTGCTCTCGTTCAACCATCACAGCACCCGGAGACGTACCGGTAACCATAGTACCCTTGCTACGGGTAAGGACGAACTGTAACACCGGGCATGATGGCGGCGGCAGGAAGGAATGTTAACTTGGGTGGTGAGCATCGTCGGCCATCTCGCCCCCTTCTCATTCACTGGAGTCCCTCTGAAAATTATTCGATATCGGTTGCGAGTCTTGTGTTCGATACAATTGCACAGTCCAGCTCAATGGTGTATACACTCCCCCTCTCATAGCCTTGCCAGCCACTCAATTAATTGCACCCCGATGCTAATGCAAAGTTAAGTAAGACATACACCTCCTGTCACTCATCACCACGGGTCTCTATGGTGAAAACAGACCAATTGCGCTCAGAATAGTCGCGAGAAAACCGCCCATTGTGCTCCAAAGAACGCCCTATAAAACAAAGGAAAGCCTGTTTTCCCCCACCTCATATAGAGCTGCTCTCACTGTCCCTCCCATCGCTAAAGTTCGCAATTCTACATCTAATTTGCATCAAAACCTCCTTCTCCACCTCTCCGAGAACCAAGAACTCCGGTAAAACGATGCCCTCTGCTCCGACAACAACCTCCATGCCCGCCATGTCGACCTTCCCCTTCTCCACGTCTATACCGTCTGCTTTGCAACCCTTACCCCGGGCTTCTTTCCCCACAGGCCCGGGAGTCCACCAGTAACGCGGATACACCCTCTGGAGATTGTCCACAATGCAGGCAACCGTTATCATGAGGGCGGAGGATATCATAACCACAGGGATAAGGCCCCACCCGATTCCCCTAACTCCGGGGTCGACAGCTGCGAGGAGCGCCGTAGCACCGGCCGGTGGATGGATGGTTTTAGTGATGGTCATGATCACACTTGACGAGGCACAAGCCAAAGCCCCGACAAGCCACACGAGGTTATCGAAATGATCACTGAGCAGGAACAATTTTGTTATCGCCACGCCGGTTGCTGCTGAAAGAACTTGCCCAAAGAACGCATTTCTTGGTTGAGCCAGAGGACTGTCCACTGCACTATACAACAGTATAGCTGCTGCGCCCTTTTACACGAGCTTAAATTAGCTCATGCTCGCAACGGCTTGGTAGTAATAGGTCGGGTGTACATACATAACTTCCAACGATCATTGGACACCCTTTCTCAGAGAAATAGCTCCAATGTAGGAAAACCGCCTCGACAACAGCAACTCCAGAAAAGGCTCCCACAAAAGCCCAAGTCCAAACAACGATGTCGAGCTCTCCCTCTCGAGCTTCATTTCTATGTCCCAGGAACCGACTTATACATGTCGGGAGCCTCCGGAGGACCCTCGGACTTGGGATGAAGGGGCTAATGTAGGCGTCGATATCGAAATTCCATGCCTCAGCCGGAGAGAAACCGTTGATATTATGAGGATTTTTCATCAGTGGACCGATAGATAAAAGGGCCCAGGTGTCCGATAGGGAAGCAGAACGGCCGATTTTAGCTAATAAGGGAAGCTGGAGAACTTCTCCGCGGAAATCCCTTCCAGCGGCCCCAACCTCGACTTTTGCGAAGGGCTCACAGGGTCCACGAACCAGGGCCAGAAAACCAGCGGTAAAGATGTATGGTTCCGGAAGGCTAGACTCTACCCCAATTTTCAGACAAAAAGTGTGACAAAATTGTTGTAACGCCAAGTGTAACACTGCCAAGACCTCTTTACCCTTACACCTAATATACAAAACTCCTAACTTGTAAATATACAAAATACAATAATTTGTAGAATATAAGATGTGTAACAATAATAATAAATAATTGTGAAGGTTAGATTTAATGTTGAATAAAATGTATCTCTATATGAAAGTTAAATTCTCAGTGGTATTTTAATAATTAGTCTACTGTGAAAGAAGAAAAGAGGTAATATGCAATTGTTGAATTACTCTACATTAACTTCTGCCTCCACAATCCGTCGATGAGATGAATATCTAGTATATACATGCTTCTTAAAGTCTTCAGAACCATACACTATGTTATTTCGATAAGCTTCCATCATACGTAAGGTTCGCTGATAATATTTCCAAATTAATTGATTGGAAATTTGTGCAAGTGCTACCAGCACTGTGCAAACCAAGGAAGGAAAAGAATATTCACAATGAGCTCTGGTATAGAGCTTGGCACGACCCCAGAAATACTCAATGAAGTTTAATTTGCAATGAAACACAGGATAGAAAATCACTTGATGTCCAGCAGCCTCCAGTGTTTCCTGCAATTGACACTTCTGAGCCTGAAAGTCAGGCTGTCAAGAGCGAAGTGCCCTTGCACAGCAGTTGGCATTAGTAGCATCTCTGCAGGCTGGATTTGGTTTTCGTTCACCAGGATTGGTGCCTGGAATGGAACACTGAGTAAGAAATCTTTGACCAGCAGGCCACAAACCACGTTCCTGTAGGACTATTTTTAGTCTCTTCAGACGGCCTTCTGGTAGCATCATGGATTGCCGACGGAGAATGTGCGGATTGTCAGGAAGGATATAGTATCCGTCTCGCATCGGCAGAGTGTTTTTGCCACCTGGTGTAAGTTTTATGTTTCCAACTTGAAGGGCATCTGGAGCATACTTCTGATGGATTTTGGCATTATCAAATACCCACAACCCTTGACACCCTGGGTAGGCTGTTTCAAAGGCTGGAATGGCTTTCTCTTTTAGCTGTTCTAATAACAAGTCTCCGGTCCACCAGACATCTCCTCCACACTTCAAAATCTCACAGACATTTCCACCACCGAGTCGGCCGACACGAGTGAGGAAATCTGACACATGAAGGCCCTGCCCGCCTCCCTTCTTCTGAATTGGTGCTCTATCCTCATGAATCCAGATCTTCTTGGATGCATCGTTTGAGTTGAATGTGCATTCGTCATGGGTAATGAAAACAATGGGGCGAGAGTTGGGCGGATAAGACTTGTCAATAATGTTCAGATTGACATCCCATTCCATCATCTGTGACTGTAGGGATTGCATTCTGGGAAGAAAGATAGTGCTGTGATATTCCTTCACATCTCCACGCTCGTGGCCATCTTTGTATATGCCTCTTTTTACCTCCTTCCTATTCCATCCTAACTTCAGAAGCCAAGCTCTTGCTGAGCGACTAAATAGGGCTTTCTTAATTCTTCTATGCACTCCAGTGATAGAGATACTGGGCAAGGGATTCTCTCCAGATTCATTCTGATGCTGGTCCAAGTAGGTTTCACTCCAGTAATTTGTAACTGCTTGGGCAAGCCCGGCTGAATCCATTGCTTTTAGGTAAGATAAATTAGTTATTTGTCTTCAGATTTCCCAGTAATTATTCAAATCAATTAGACAAACTTACCTTCACCAGCTACCGATATGTATTCTCGGATTGTGAGCATGGTTCCTTCATCGGATAGCCAGCTTGTAACCTTTCCATGTCTGTCCTGCTTTGGAGCAGGGAGTCTTCCAAATCGAACATACCCATCTCCTGTTTGAGGATTCTTTTCATCACCCAAATACCCCATCCGCCAGACCTTGCAATCAGCATGGCTAATTGCTCTCTTGACCTTTGTGGCATAATAGGCTCCATTGGCTCACGCTTAATTTCTGCCAACTTCCACTGCCTTTCTGCCTTAAGCTGAAGCTTTAGAAATGCATACAGCTGGATATTCCAATCAAGTTGCAAATTCATGCTGAGAGCACCTCTTTGGCCACGCTGCAGTGCCTTCATCTTCCGCTTCAATCGTTTTAATGCTACTTCTAGGATTTCCTCCTTCATTATTCGTAATGGTCCTGCCAACCGTGGCCAGCTGGCAGTTGCCTGCTTTCGCTTCTCATCATCCTATTGCTTGCAAGTTAGTCTAACTTATTCTATTCATCATTCACCATAGCCTCTTACCTGTACACTACTTGCTTCTGCTATTTGGCCTTGGAGTTTGATTTGTTGAGCCTTGGCGTAGCATCTCCCATTGCGCTCACTCTTGGTAAGTCGCGTTTCTTTCACATATTGGCTTCGATCTCTGAGATGCTGGTGATATCGTCGTATCCGCTCTGCTGAAGTTGAATTTCTAGCTAATATAGAGTCTGAGGCCACTGCGTCTTCTATATGGATTGCAGACAATGCCTGAGGTTGTTGTAGTTTCTTTAAACGGTACTTGCGGACTCTCTTGGCTGGACATTGGCGGAGGTCGGGGAACAGTTGGGGGCGATTTGTTGGCAGCTCGATGCTTGCGGAGGCGTTCTCGTATTGCTGCCCGCTTGAGTTTCTTTCGCTGCTCTGCTTCTGCTGCTTCCTCGTCCATTCTGCCAGGCTGAGTTGGTTCGTTCCTTTCCTTTAATACCATTTTAGTCAGCAATTTGCCCGGTTCATTAAATAAATATTCAGCAGGCAGAGGAACACAGACTTGGGATAATTATGCAATCGAACAGGGTGGGGTGGGTATCAAGCGTGAGGGCTTGATTGAAAAATAATTAATCATAAGAATAGTCAATTAATAATATTAAACTGACTAGTTTTACAAGTTTACTAGTTAGGGTTCTGAACATTAGGTGTAAGGGTAATAAGGTCTTGGCAGTGTTACACTTGGCGTTACAACAATTTTGTCACACTTTTTGTCTGAAAATTGGGGTAGAGTCTAGCCTTCCGGAACCATACCGGCAACGTTTTTTATGACAAATGGAAACCCTAAAGGGCCATCCGTGAAGATGCTCGCCTCACTTTTTTCGCCTCTCCCGGGGACTTTGATCGAGAACACCCTAGGCGATCAAGAGGGGAAAGAGAGAGAACAATGAAACGTGGGTTTGTCTTGCCTTTTTACAAGCTCAATTACCGCAGTTTACCCGAGTGATCACCAGTGCGGCCAGAATAACCCATTTTCCAAAAACTCCCCGCCCGCGGCCCGCCCCTCTCCCTAGCTTCCAACCTTCTTTTTTCCTCCCTTCATTTTTCTTTATTTGTTCCCAAAAGCATCTGAAGGATCAATGCGCCGGGATATTATTATACTCCCCTAGGCAATATCTACTCGTCTTTGGCAAGAGACACCCGGGCATCGAGGGTATACCGGTAGTTTTGTTTGCACGCACAGATACGAACGAACGATCGGCCATATACCGGTATCCCCTTTAATCCCCTTTAATCCCCTGTGTCCGGGTGCACTCGCACCTCGCCATAATGGACCTTGCACTGGAAACACCTCTGTTGTGGAGGAATTGCTTGGGAACTCGAATGCCCCTCACAAATTTCCTCGTTATAGCGGGCACCTATTAGAGAACACTCCATGACAAATTTGACCGGATTTAAGCTTCCCTGTTCACATAGGAACTCAACCCGCTCCGGTGAAAGGTAATCTACCTTCTAGGGGAAGCCTGACATAGACTACTTGTTGTATGATATTGCGCCAAGACCCCCATCATCATGATTGCTCATCACACCGCCACCGAGTAAAATACCTGTCTACCGGCAGAGTCCACTCCTGACCCTCCGCAGATCTTTCCTTCTTAACCCCGATGACACATGCTAGTGACGGTGATCCCAGAACCAACACCAGGAAAATTCAAAAACTCAAGAGGCATGCCCAGAAAGTGGCTCTTCCCTCTAGTTTAATTCCCTCCGTACACAAACCAAGTACCGTAAAAACTAAAATAAACGAAAAATGTGCTATGTCGTTGGACTTGCCTCCTCTGGTAAGGTCTGGTGTTTTTTTGCTTTTAAATGTCCTTCAGAGCGGCTGAGCAGCTCTTTTTTTGCAGTGTTTTTCACCCCTTTTCCAAAGTAGGGAATTCTGAACTACATAGCACATCTCCCGTTTATTTTAGTTTTTACGGTAGCCAATAAGCCAGTAATCATGGTCAAGTATTATACCTGAAAAATACCTCAAAAAATAATACAAGATATGTACTCGAGTATATAATACATCCCAGATTCTGTTTATCTTGCCGCATCGAACCCTATCAATAAACAAAACAACCCCCCCCCCCGGCGCCCACTATAGCGAGGCGGCGGGGACCGCGCTGCATTCTACTACTGCACCAGTACGATATCCACCACAAAGCACCAGAAGGAAAAGATTCAAGTCCGCTTTTCAGCGGTAGGTACTTTCCCCGTTCACGAATGGTTCCGATTTACCGTTACTACTATAAACTTTTACCTCCCCCCCCCCGGCCTACCCGTGTTCGGGCATGTGCAAGTACAGTCCCGGTACTTACTCGTACATATCGGACACCGGTACAGTATACCGGCAAATCTGCTCTGGCATAAGAATATGGTGTTAAATTGTGCCCACTCGGGAGCCTACCGGTACACATCCTGATTTTCTCTCTCTCTCTCTCTGCTCGTGGGTTTCAAGGATATCCGGGCATCAGGGGAACCAAGGATCTGCGTCCTTGGCGGACATTGGGATTGGGGTTGTTTCGGGCGCGTGAGATTCACGATGGGGGGGGGATTTGTTGTCCCCTTACTTACTACCAGTACTCGCGTGGGGGGAGGTTTGGATATGTAGTAGGGTGGGTAGTTGGGCGTACGTGTAAGTTAACTGTGTCTGCTGAATGAGTATCATACTCGTACCGTGGAGGTTGTTATGGAGGGGGTACTTTTCGGAGATGGAACACAAGTGAAGAAACGAGCACCGAAGCATAAGGACTCACTCGAAGAGGAGTGCATAAAAGTACGGCGTGGCCATCCATTCCCAGAAGGTTATAATCTATAGCCCTTCTTTCCTTTTTTCTTCTCCTATCCTCTCCTCGCCTTCTAAACCGACCCTACGCTACTAATACTAGGAAGATTGAAAGAAAAGAGGTAGATCCAAATTTAAGTCCCGCGGCGCAAAGGTGGGGTATAAGACATTAATACTAGTAATATAGAAAAGATATGATCGCCCGGGTGGAGGGGTGCGGTGTAGATAGCGTAACCCCCCCCCCCCCATTCCTCAGATAAACAAATAATCACTCCCAGTCCTCGCAAGCCTCTCCTTCCAATTCCCCTCGCCATCCCTCCACATGGCCTCCAGCACCACCCCCGCACTCTTAACATTAAATTGCGGTAACAATTTCCATATATTCCTCAACGTCGCCCTGATGAACTCCCTCTGAGGCTCATTTGTTGCCGCCGCTCCGGCCAAAAATACGGGCCAGAAAACGCCTTTGAAGAAGACAGACCCGGGCTCGAAGCTTGCAATATGCGCGATGATCTCATCGACGAGCTCGTCCGTCTTGGACACCGCCGACGGCGATGAGGGGGTGAGCACTTGCAGGGCGAATACGTGCACAGCGCACTTGTAGGCGCAGACGTGGTGGTAGAGTTCGCACGCGTCGAGGCGCGGGATAGATGTTCCTGCTGCGTTCTGGTTGAGGGAAGGGAGGCGCTTGCTTACCCATTCTTGGGGGTTGAAATTTGCAATTCTTGATAGGAGGGCTTGCGCTGCGGGTAATGTGGTGGGGGTAGGGGGGGCTTTTTTATGTTGCGAGACAAGGGATATTACTTGTAAGAGTTCAGCTGGGCATCCGAGGAAGGAGTAGTGTTCCGCTTGTTCGAGGAATTTGAAGATTTCTTCCGGGTTGCTGCTGGCGCTGCCCCATGAGAGGATATCTGTGTCAGCGCCTCCGGAGAAGGCGAGGGATTTTCCAATTATGTCGATGCTTTATGTCCCGTTAGCAATGATATTATTGACGGAGGGGGCGGGGAGGGGGGGATATATACGAGGCGACATGAGTGATCAACACCCCGAGCGACGACGAGAGATTACTCTTCTGCCCGTCCATACCCCCGCTCATCTGGATCAGTCGCCTGGCGCCCTGGAGGTGTATCTTCCACGTATCCTTCCCGCTCTCGAGCGCTTCAAAGAACAGGAACAGCAGCATTGCCGCGAGCACCGGCTCCCGGACGATGGTCGTGCCATCGTAGTTTGGCTTCTGCAGGTCCTGAGAAAGTGAGTTTATCGCGCGGCCTTTGTACACGAGTGCGTGGGTTTCTGGGAAGCCTGTATTGTTGGAGTAGTGTCTTGCGGAAACTGCTAGAGCTGCGTGCAGGAAGGAGGGGTGTTCGGCTGCGAGGGAGAGGAGGTTGCGATAGGGGTTGTCGCCGTAGCGTTCAAAGAGGATGAAGTCTCTACAGACTCGCTTGTCGACTGGGTGTGGGTAATTTGTCGGTTAGATTTACCATAAGGGAGGGGGGGCAGAAGAGATAGCAAGTGACGTACAGTAGTCTAGATAATATTTGCTCGTCCCATCGAGATCTCCGAAAAACTCTGGATTGAAAGGCCTCAGCCAGCCCTCTCCAACACTGCCGCGGCGTTCGACCACCACACTACCCGGATCCGTCCCCTTATCCCTCCTACCCCTCACGCCCCCACTATCACAACCACAACCCATTGTTCCTGCCCCTGTACCCTCCTCCTCCTCTCTCTTACCCACAGCCTTCCGCCCACCACCACGATTACTACTCTTCCCATCCCTCTTCTCAACAACAACCACTCTCCCCCCACCCTCCCCGACCATCTTCCCGACCACGATTCCCTCCGCCTTATTACCTCCCAACTCACTACCCACCTCGTTCTCAGGACTACTGCTTCTCCCACTAGAATCCTCCTCTTTCTTCACCCTCACCCCTACCACATCGCACCCAGTGCCCCCCTGCTTCAATGGTTTTGGCAACGGGAACGTTTTCCCCATCATTTTCCCCCGTGAGGCAACGCCCTTGTTCCACACCAGTGGCTTCTTGTATCCCAAGCAGTTAAGCTGGGGTCTTTTGGCGCATTTTTCGCAGTGCGGGAGCGCACGGTCGCAGCGGACGCGCCGGCGGCGGCAGGTGTAACAGTCTACCGTTGCGAGCATTTGTTGGGTGAGGGTTGTTGAAACCGGGGGATGTTTTGGATGCGGTTTTGGTTGGACCCCCGAGAGTTAGCTGGAGGGAGAAAGAAAGAAAGAAGGGTGGAGGGGAAAGGGAAATATCTTTCGTGCGGGGTATCTGCTGTTGGTAGAGATGGGTACTAATGTTCTGGTATTCCTCGTGCTGGACTGGCCTGGACCGGGGAGTGTATTGTGTCGGACAGTGCTAGACTGCTGTATGATCGAAGAGCGTGAAAAGTGAATGTGCGATGGATGATACGAAGGCCCCGTATCGTAACGTAATCGGGCGTTTAAGTTGCAAAAGATGAGATGACGCTGTGCTATGTATCGTATTTAGGATGTGCCACGAGGCAGAGTCGATGAGTTGGGAGCGCCCTCTTCCACTTCCCAGAGTGAGAAGCGTTTGTACCGGCCAGGCATTCGGTTGATTATTATAGAAGCACCAAAACTATACAATAGACGTCAGCAACAACAACAAAGCAGAGTATCAAATTGAGGAGCTTTTACGGGGTTTTTGATTCGTTCCTTCTCTTCCCACCTACGCTTCTTTCTTTCCTACTTTATAAAGTGTTTGGAGTGGGTGGCTATGATGAAAAAACGAGGGAACGAACGGGTTTCATGAACAAATCTACAAGGCTGGACTACCTAGTGGTCCGGTATTGTGGGCTTTCTCAATCGTTTACAAGGCAAAGGCTATGTGCGGGATGTTCATATGCAATCTTCCCCCGCGCCTGGCTGGCTGGCTGCGCTTGGTTTTTGAGCGGCAGAGCCATAGGAGTAGCTTACAACGAAGGGTACTGTGTCTGGCGTGCGTGGTGGTATTATGGAGGGGTCGAGGTGAATGCCTACCTTTTCTCAGCACGTCCGGGCTTCGTGCGAGCGCCTACGGGACACAATTCCACAGCAGGTTAATTCGCTTTCTTCCACTTCCCTCCCTTTCCAGTGCTCCCATACCGATGCCTAGAAAAGCCAGGGTAAGGTTCGCGCCTGCGGACTGTGGGCACCGCGCACGGGCCAGAACAGCGCTCATGATAGAGCAATAGTTAAAACCTCTTATCCCCCATCTTGCTCCTTCTCGCGAGCACTACGGTATGCTAGTGCTGGCATATTTAACGGCGGGTAATTTTACAGCATTAAATTTTTTTTATACAGATATGGGGAGATAGACGTTGCGATAGGGGTGGGGTCGGCGGTTTCCTCATGTCTTGACTTGTTTTGGGGGACGGACGGACGGGTCGGCCCTCTGGGGTGCAGATGTGCAGGGGTGGGGTTGCTGATTGAGACACATGCGATACGCTTGCTGGTGCTGACTTACGGGAGGGCTAGAATACTCCCAAAGGCCCTTACCGGTGCAACTGCAATGTCCGATATTCGCGGTTCTTGAGTAATTACTGTTGCGATATACCGCGAACTGGTCTGGTATCAGACCGGACTCGCATAGGGATTCCCCGAGGTAGATTCGGGGTGGTATCGTGAAGTGAGCGAGCGTTATATCGTAGAGCAGTGTGCTAGATTTGTGCGAGGGGAGGTGGGAGGCTTGTGAGCTGCAGTGCAGAGAGCAGTGCAAAGCCAGCGATATAGCATGAGCTTGCTGTACTGTGCGCTGGGCAGGAGTGGCACCGCACTCTTATGATAGCGTCGAAGCGTTCTTAAAAAGAACCGCTATTCCAACCACCCAGATTCAAGAAAAGGACCCAAATTTTGGCGGTGTGCCATAGCAGTCCTTTTTTCTTTTTGTTTTTTTTTATAAAAAAACGCTTCGATATTGCGACCGCTGCATGGTGCTGTACTACGAGTACCCGTATTCGAGTGCTCGAGTACCGGTGCCCCGATACCATGCAGTAAGGGCGGCAGGACCCAAGTTGGCTGGATTGTGGATCTGCAGGAGAGACCAGTGTCGACAGTGCCCGGTACTGCACTCACTTGGTGAGAGCTGGGCGTGGATGATTCGTCCCAGGCGATGATATGATAGGGTACCGTGGGGACTGGAAGAATGAACTTCAAGTTAGGACGTTGGAATTGCCCCTCCGAGTAAGGTCTGTTGTATGTTTCGTGTTGTGCCTGTCTCAGCGGATGGCTGAACGCTAATTTTTTTCGGGGCGATTCCTTCTTCTTGTCTAAAGAGGGGAATTCTGGACGTCTTAGCTTAACCTTATTTTCATTCATGCTACGGACAATCTACTCGAGTACTGTACCGGTACTTAGCGTGAGCTTCAATTGTCCCATTTCTTAATGTACTAGTGAAGTGTTATAAAGCACGGGTAGATGGTCACTCGCACTCAATTTTTACGCTTGGCTAGCTATGGCTCGACCTGTCAAGTCAAATCAAACATTTCCGCCAGACCAAAGCGCCGCACTCGAGCACTCTCTTCTTGTGGCTTAACTTGCTCCTGCAGAGCAGTTCTTTCTCCCATGGTCACAACACTCACAAGCCAAAATTACCCAACGGAGGACCTGCACAATCTGACATGAGTGGGAGTTATCAATGCCCCATGACGGATGTCATTCCTTTTCATCTACCGACAGCTCTCTTCGAGGGACAATACAATAGCCAATTCTTGAGCATCTTGTAAAGAAAACCTTGTTGGAATCATACCACAACAGCCTCATAAAGGCATGAAAGTATGGAGTTGGCATTCAGTGCCCTCAATCCCAGAGCCAATCCCATGCTTTCCACGACTCAACAAGCTAGGATTAAGGAACCGGGGTGCCAAGCCTTGCCATGAGATTATGGTATGATCTCATGGAGAGTAACACCACCCTTGGTCTCCATGGTGGGGGGACTTCTTGAACGAACCAACCCACTCTGGTGCTCCAATATCATGCAGCTCTGCGCGACGGAGACCCCGGAACAACGAAATTTATCCCAAATATAAAGTTACCAAATCTAATGATAGAAGCAAATTTAACAAATAGGAAGGTTTGATTGGATTGTGGGATTCGGAAAAAGGCGGTTAGTGGGACGATGCCAGACTCATTTGTGTGCAGTTAACAAGTCGATTAATAGGTAAGGACCACTGGCTAACTGTCGGTTAATGGTAGGGCTAGGAGTTTACCCAGGCCAGACCGCTATGAGTGGGGTAAATTTCTCCGTTGCCCGGTCAACGCAGTCCCCCGCCATACACAAACACCCTACTCGGGGCAAAATGAGGTCCCTCTATCCAGCGATAGCTTATTGTATCATACCAGTATTTGGGCGCAAATTAAAGATTGGGACGGAGTGACATTGATATCTGTGTTTCAACGATGGCTTTTGGGAGTCACGCCGTCCCAATCATAAATTTGCGTCCAAGCAGTTTAGCTGGTATGATAATACCGGTATGTCTGAAGGAATGAAAATAAGGTTTGATCCATCCATCTTACCAGTATTCCAAGCGCCCCATCCTACCCTACCCTACACGTGACTCCTCCGCTCAAGACATGCAAAAGAACCCAAAGCCCTGAGGCCCCCCCCCCCGATATTCCTATATCATGCTCCAAAGTATGACCTGCGGGTGCGCGCGAGATCTTCTCGCACCATATTCCCCCGAAGGTTATCCTCCTCCTCCTGCCTACCCAACCAACCGGGTAAAGAGGAGAGAAAGGGAGGGATATTATTTTGGGATCATGGGACTGGCGGGTGTTTTGGGCCGGGTTTGCCGAGCCATGGGTGCTGACGTTTACTTGCGTGGGTAATCGTCACTGAACAAAATTGGCTGTGCAGGAAAAACAAGAGACGGGAAGATTTTGGTCGTTACGACGGCACTCTCGCACTACGGTAATCCTACATACCACTGGTACCGGTACTGTATCATGAGACCAAAAAGAAAAATGATGGAAATTAATAGTTGGTTATCCCATGTCGTGGTCTTAATGGCTGCTGCTCCTGGGCTACCGTATTTACGATAAGCCGTACGGGGGGAAGCTGAAGTATTTGAGTTTTGGGGGTTTAAGAATAAGCAAAAAGCCTCTTCTATCATTCGTCCCCCAGACACCCGGTGAGAATATTTGTCAAACTCATTGTTTTTTTCTCTTTCAGATGTCAAATACACTCAATCGGCTCAGGTTAATAAGTAGGAAACTATCAAGTTAATATAAAAGCTTATGGTCTCAGCCTTTATTATTTGTCACGTCTATGCATATTTTCTTACAGATAGTACGTCGTACTCGAGTATATCTTTAGAGAGTATTTTTTTTAAAAGAATGCAGAACAGGAAATTTAACATCTCATACCATTAATCCAAGATATACTTTAACTTGTATTTAGTAAAAAGCCCTAAACTACGGGTATGTGAATTCTCTTTAATACTTATTGTTATCACTTCTTAAGTTACATTTACTAAACCTTCTTCAAACTATCATAATACTAGTAGAAACGCCGGAGAGGCTCTTTAATAGCAATCTCAAAATTGGCAGTATCATATCATAGTAAGATTTTCAAGAGCCGATACAATAATATTATTCTGGAAACTTAGGTTCAAATTATTAGGTTGCTGATATTGTCCTCTTTCCTTCTCTCCGTACTGGGGGGGGTAGCATAATGGGGGTGTTGTGATGCTATCCGTCTTGGGGTGCATGATTAACCAACAATACGGACGGTGTGCACGCAGGATGGATCGTACTTGGCAGTTTAAGGGGTCTCCGGACACTTTCGTGTCAAGATGGGTAATGATGAATTCAAAGCGCCCGGAGACTTTTTAAATTGCTAAATAGTGTACTATGTATGCTAATTTACTCGAGTAGTTGAGGGCTTGGTTCTCGTGGTAGGTAGACTGATTTCTTACGGCTTGGAATGGAATGGAATGGGGTAGCTTAGGGGTGGAGGAGGAGGTTGTTTGAATGCTAATGTACAGTACTTGTATGAGTTGATATCGTGGGGCAACTATTGCATCACCCACGGCTGCCATCGTGGGACTAACATTAGAAGTCTGGAGGGAGGGGTGCGGGCGCGATAAAATGGTACTTCTGCTAATTACTTTAGAAAGGGAAGAAAGAGAGAATAAGGTATCATACCAGTGCGGGTTGGAGGAAGGCTTAGCTCTACGGAGTACTCGTAGGTCGTTGGCCTTGCAAGGCTGATTTCGGTGCGGTAGTGTACTCGAGTACAGTACGAGTACGGTAAAGTACCAAACGGCAATCGGCATGAGACAAAACACTGCTTGCCAAGCACGGTGCTGGTAATGCTGGTAAGTTAATAACCTGGGCACTGGCGGAGTAAACCTGAGAGGTCAACGGGGGTTATCGAATATATCAAAAGTCTAACATTATAGGTCGACAGATTTGCGGTGCTTTCACTGCTCAAGGAAATGTTTCTCAAAGGTTTGAGGCTATTTGAGAGGTGCGATGATTGTTTTTCCTTGCATTGCCCTGGTGTCTCCGGGTTATGAAAGCATGGCTCTGGCATACGAGTTTACGTGCTGGCGCGGTCGAATTGAAGTCGGACCACACATTGTATGGGTGTTGCTACATCAACTGTCCGGCTTCAATTCGGCTGTACTCGAGTAATTATCATACTTGTAGTGTAGGAATTAGTCCTTCGCCTGGTTGCATAAACCTATTCACTGTATTGAAGACTTCAAAGTTTCTGCTGATCACGAAGGATGGCTCTACTGTAATGAACGGCGGTTTGTTTGAATAACGGTACTCTTATGGTTTGAGGGAGGGGGTCCTGCATGGCTGCTACGGTAGTCGCCAAAAATAAACCCCACCTGAGCTTTCCGAAAGCCACCATAACCCCAGCGAGGGAGCGAAAGAGAAGGTTGGCGAAAAGCTGAGCTCACTTAATTTACTTTTCTCTCTCTCCTCCTTCCTTTCCTTCCTTCATCCACTCACCCTTTCATCCCTTCTATCTACCGCTTGTCGTACTTTGTTTTTCCTTCTTTCTTATACTATTCTCCTTCCACTTTCTTGGTGGCTTGCTTACCTTTACATCACCTTGGGAAGTACTCCAGCACCAGTCGAGGTGATCGATTGACCGATTGACCGATTGACCGATTAGTTTCCCTCTGTTTGTTTAGTGCGGCGTCAGCACAGGGAAAGGGAAACCAGATTTCAGCCTCACCTCAATCTCACCATCAACCATCGTCAGCTTTTCGCCTAACTACCATTCACCCCGTACCGGAACATTAAAACACCCCACGCTGAGATTAGGGGGAAAGAAGAAAACAAACAAAAAGATCCTTTTCTATCCCGCCGAATAACGGTGTTACGACGGGCAGCACAACAATAACAGCAGCAACGGCAGAACCAAGGGGTTGGAGACAAAATAATACTCGGACATCATGGTGAATGCGGCTATTCTCGCAAAGGCTAACTTGGCTCTACATATTGTTCAGGCGGTATGGAGCGTGGTGGTAATGGGAGTGGTTATCGCAAGCATGGCGGCAAAGGGTCCAGCGAGTGGTGCGATAAAATATATGTTTACAATGGTGAATTTTCCCCTCCTCTGCTTATATCCAGCTAGCCATCCCCGCTCCTGCATACTGTCATGAAAACTGACCATGGTGTTTATCCGTGGTAGTGTTGGCTTGCAGCTCCGGTACTGGTATACTTGACCCAGTCACCTCGGTTTGAGAGGACAAAAATGTTTGCGCATCCTTTTTGGGTTATTGGGGTCAATACTATGTTCTCGGTGCGTTTTTACTTATTTGCTGTATATCATTTTTTTAACGTTCGAGGGAAAACTGATGGAGAGCAGATTCTCTGGTTTGCGGCCTTTGTTTCTGTCGCCAGCTACACTAATGGCGGGATCTCTGATGGAGAGAAGAAAGAGAAGGACGAAAAAGTTAAAAAGGAGGGTGGTTGCGCATTGTTTCCCGCTGGAACCGGTGAGGATCCCAAAGCGTGTAAGATGAACCAAGCGGCCGTCGGGCTCGGTGTGATTATGTGGTATACATCCCTTCCTCGCCCCACACGCCATTCATTCCCCGGTTCCATTTTTTTTTCTAATCATCTTAATGTAGGCTTTTCTGGCTTGGAACTACTGCAATCGCAGGCTATGCCGCTTGGTATTTCCACCAACATAGCGTCTCCCCATTCGAAGATATCACCCCGACAGGCCATGATATTGAAGAAACCACCAAGGATGCTTTTAGCTCTAACGACGAATATGCTCTCATTAATAAAGACCGGGATGAAGACGACGGTGACAGTAGATTCTCCTCCTCCCACCACGGACGTAGCGGAAGTGTGACAAGCTACGATACTGGTTACGACGCTCACCCCGGCAACCCTGTTCCTTGGGGCGGCGAAGGAAGCGCATATAATGGAATTGGAGGACACGGGCCAGTTGCGATGGGCGGGGGCAAAAGAACCCCCTCGGGGTTAAGCATGCCCATCGCGCCGGATGAGGATTATAGCTACAGAGGAGCGAGCACTAGATAGGATGTTTTGTGTGTTTTCCTTCTGTCTTCTGATCTCTTTTCCCGCTTCTTTCTTCTTGTCCTGGCTAGGTTTTCCTTTTGGCTCTGGTGCGGATGGGACGGGTCCTTTTGCATTTTATATATCCTTTTGCGGCATGGAACAATGGAAAATAGCTTTTTAACTTGTATAACATTAACTACAAATGGGGGATTTCTTGCATTGAGTTGGCCGTCGGCCTGAAGAGGGGATTTTATTGGAGAGGGAGCCCAGGCATGGGCGAAGAGATCATTGGTATCATGTTTGGGTGTTTGAAATGGTGTTGGTTGATTAGGCTTTTAATGGAGCTACGAGTTTCTCTTGGTATCGTGTGATTTTCGGAGAGCGACCCCTGCGAATACAGGTATCGTACTTAACCACTGGGAAAGCTGCCCCGGAGGTCGGAGGTCGTTGGTGCGAGCGACAGCAGGACGTGCATCGGCTGCATTCTACGATACGGCAGTGGTAAGAAACGGGGCATATTTGTTTGTTTTGAGGCCGCGGTAGCTAAGTTACCGTCTGGAACCGCATTCGGGCGATCCGAATCCGAGGCGCTGGACGATGTTGGGACGGGAGATACCGTCCCGATGGTGGTGGCGGCCTGAGGCGGGATCTCTTGAGACAAGAGTGCTGAACGAGCTTCAGCTTGCTAAATGCAGAATAATGTGCCTGCGTTGGTAGTAGCGTTTTTATACGGTAATATCGTAAGTTGCCAGAGTTGCTGGTATAGTACTCGAATAGTTTGGCATCTCGGGGGAGATGATTATAATACGACATCTTGGGGGCATGAAGGCACCGGTAACTTTGGGTTGGGTTTGATACTCATGGCTTACTGTGCCCCAAGTACTGTACGGGCTGTCGGTATGGTACTTGTATTTGTTGTCCTGGGGTTGCGGAGGTACGTAACGTCGTCTCGCCGGACAGGGATTGACTAGGCTGGGATCTGATAAGGATAGCATAAATCTGATAACCTGCCTGTCATACGGAAAACGGAAATGAGGAGGCTAAAAAAAAAAAAACAAGAAGGAAAAAATATTGTGCCCCTGCTAAACGAACCTCAAAATCGAGGCCCACGCTTTTTTGCCCCTCCACACCCCTCCATTACTCGTACTTTGTTCCCCCTCTGTCTTTATCACCATTAGTAGACATCTCCACTCACTTGTTACCTCCTCTTCGTTCTGCTTTGATAGAACGCTGAAAAGTTGATAAAAGCACAGGTTTCTGGGTTTCATCTTCATCCCTGCCTACCTCTCTAAGGGGCTCTTTTTCTTTTTCTTTTTTAATTATTTTTTCTTCTCACTTTGCCTTGCATTTGCAGACTTTTCACTGCCACATATCCATAAGCAAGCTTCGCACTTCTACTTCCTTCCCCCCCTTATCAACAACTCATTCCGCCTGCCACTTTCTCGCTCAAACCTTTTTCCTCGAAACCACAGTTTTTTCTCTAACCTTCATTCATTCAGTCGTATAAACTATGGTTTCTGCATCCAAGGCTAAGCGTGAAGCCGAGCGTGCTGCGAAGCGTGCTGCCGGTGGCGGAGAGGACAAACCAAAGAAGACTGCTGCCAGCAAGCTCGCCGTCACCCCCGGTTCGTCTAGGGCTGGATCCAAAGCGACCTCCAAAGCATCTTCGGTGAATGGTGAAGCTATTGAGGGCACGGACGAGAGGGCCTTGGCTAAACTTGAGAAGCTTGCTTTGCAAGAGGACGAGCACGGGCTCTCCGACCGTGTAACTACTGGTGTTCTCTCATCGTTGGAGTCATCTCGGGATGCTAAGATTTCTTCCGTCTCGCTCGTGTTTCATGGCAGAGTTCTTATCCAGGACACCACACTCGAGTTGAATTACGGTCGCCGATATGGGTTGCTCGGTGAGAACGGTTGCGGAAAATCGACTCTGTTGAAATCTATTGCTAAGCGGGAGTTTCCCATTCCTGAGCACATTGATATCTATCTACTCAATGAACCTGCCGATAAGACTAGCTTGGGAGCCCTTGACTACGTTGTCACCCAAGCCCAGGATGAGCTGAAGAGATTGGAGACATTAGCTGAAGAGACACTGGAGTCTGAGGGTCATGATAGCCCAATCTTGGAAGATCTTTATGAGGTTCGATCACCTTAGCCCCCCTGGTTTCCCACACCCTAGAACATTCGGTCCTATTAGGTTTCATCCTGTTGTCGGCGCTTCTTGCATATTTCAGGATTGCTGACAATCTATTTAGCGTATCGATAGTATGGATCCCTCAACGTTTGCTACTCGTGCATCCCTTATCTTGACTGGTTTGGGGTTCAACCCTGTGACTATGCACAAGCACACGAAAGATATGTCTGGAGGCTGGCGTATGCGTGTCGCATTGGCGAAGGCTTTGTTCGTCAAGCCATCTCTGCTTCTGTTGGACGACCCAACCGCCCATTTGGACTTGGAGGCGTGTGTGTGGCTTGAGGAGTACTTGAAGAAATGGCCACGTACCCTCGTTTTGGTCTCTCACTCCATGGATTTCTTGAACGGAGTCTGCACCAACATGATTGATATGAGAATGAGAAAGCTCATGTACTATGGCGGTAACTACGATGCGTGAGTACTTTTCTTGCGACAGCTTGAGCTTTTACAATTGCTAACACATGTTGCTTATAGATACATCAAGACTAGAAGTGAGCAAGAGACCAACCAGATGAAGCAGTACCACAAACAGCAAGAGGAAATCGCACATATTAAGAAATTCATTGCTTCTGTAAGTAGTTTTTGGCAAAATATTGCGGTGCTCTATGCTTACATTCTCTAGGCTGGTACATATGCAAATTTGGTCAGGCAAGCCAAATCTCGTCAGAAAATTCTTGACAAAATGGAGGCAGATGGCCTGATTGAGAAGGTCAATCCTGATCGTGTCTTCTCTTTTCGTTTTGCCGACGTCGAGAAGCTTCCTCCGCCGGTACTTTCGTTTGATGACGTTACCTTTTCCTACTCTGGTAATTCCAAGGATAATCTTTACAAAGGCCTTGATCTTGGTGTGGATATGGATTCTCGTGTGGCACTTGTCGGACCCAATGGTGTTGGAAAGTCAACTCTTCTTAGAATTATGACTGGAAAGCTTCAGCCAACAAACGGATCAGTCAGCCGCCACACTCACTTGAAGTTGGGAATGTACTCTCAGCATTCAGCCGAGCAGCTTGATCTCACCAAGTCGGCTTTGGACTTTGTGCGCGACAAGTACCGAGAGAAGAGCCAAGATTACCAGTACTGGAGACAGCAGCTAGGAAAGTATGGTCTGAGTGGGGATTCTCAGACAGCTTTGATGGGAACCTTGTCCGAGGGTCAGAAATCGAGGATTGTCTTTGCTCTTCTTGCCATCGAGTCCCCAAATATGTTGCTGCTCGACGAACCTACCAACGGTCTGGATATTCCTACTATAGACAGTTTGGCTGACGCTATCAACGCATTTGATGGTGGTGTTGTTGTCGTGTCTCACGATTTCAGGTAGGTCCCCTTTTTAGAATAATTCATGATTATCGTATACTCACCACTTTGCCCCAGACTACTCGATAAGATTGCCAAGGACATCCTTGTTTGTGAAAATAAGACGGTTAGGCGATGGGAGGGGTCAATTGGCCAATACAAGAACCACCTCAGAAAGAAGATGCAGTCCACCGGAGCTGTCTAAACAGAGGTCTTTTGTGTATTCAGGGGTTCTTTCTTTATATTTTCTCTGGTTTCTTTATCTGTTCTCTGGACTACAGGATGATAGAATGTCTGCTGGACTGGTCGGTATATGGTGGTGGGGCGGGGTTTGGAAGTTTATGGAATTATGATACGCTTAACGGGAGATTGATTGGTCTTGAAAACAAAAATGAGGGCTCTGTTAGGGTAGAGGCGATGAGAGTTGCTGATGGTAATGATTACAATGATGAAATTTTTGTGCCTACTGTACCGTGTCCTAGCGACAGTGATATCCTTCCGTATGCTTGATAGTTAATTTTGCAATTGAAGAATGCCATGTTTTCAACAGATTTCGTAGTGCCGGTGGTCGCATATCGTTACCCATATGATAAGTTAATTATTATTGGCGGGGCTATAAGCCGCCTCTCCTGGAGGCTTACCTACCTTCGAGGGAGCTCACGCCTGGGCCATTCCCTCGCAACAAAGTGCTGCCAGGAAGTAGATGCCCCATGCTACACCTATATACCTCCATAAGGTCAGCGCAATCTCGTTACTATACTCGGGGGCCGTCACTTAATTTACGGGTGTGGGTGATTGGCTTGTATCATACGGGTAGACAAGCAGGGCGCCCAGAAAATTGATCCTGCTCTACTGCTCCTCGTCCCCGCACGAGATGGTAATAGGGTACGGGGAGCGGGGAGCGGGGGGGCTATGACCGCGGAAAGCTAGTGGTTAAGACAGTGCTGTTGCGATATCATATCATACTTGGCCGGACCCTGGTTCGTTATTGGTGAGGGGCGGCGGGAGCACAGATATCGTAGTCGGGGGAATTGGTGTATAAAGAAAAAGCCAAACGGACTACCGGTATCCTAGCTCATTTCTATGGTGGCCGTGGGATGCTGGCTAATGTTTATGTAGGGTTTGCTTTCTCCATTGAACTTGTCACTCGTGTTTTTCTTCTTCGAGAATCTTGGAGTGGTAGAGTGGTTGTGGTTGAAGTGTGAGGATGGTATTGGCTATTCAGGTATCATATGCTGGTAGTAAGGGTGGGGTGGTAGTTATGGAGGTTAACGATTCGGGCACCGGTAGTAGTCCAGGAGGACTGGGTTGGTTGCGCTCGAGAGAGAGGTGCCAAGAAGAGAGGTGAGTTCAAACGTGCAGTACTCCTACTGTACTCGAGTACTCAGTATCGTACTGTGTGGTAGGCGCAATACGTATGGTACTCTCGGTAGTTCTCCAGAGGGAGTGCCTTCCTTCTTTGTGGTCGGAATAGCTCTGCTCTTGATTTAACATCTGCTGTGTCGGCACAGATGGTGTATGTACTGTACTGTATGATACCTTAAAGAGAGAAGTCATTCAGTAAGGTGAGGGCTTTTTGATATTGTAAATGAGCGTGACACGAGAATGCGGGGAGTTGTGTTACCTTTGCATGTGGGGTGGGTGGGTTCAGAAGGGTATGGGAGGAAGGAGGGGTAAATTGGGTGATGGGTATGATATTGTTTAAATAGTCTTGAAAGTCCGCTTAAATTAGGGGATTTCATTTTTTTGTTCATTGCGTCAAGGTGTCATCGATATAAACTACTGCAATTATCGGCGACTATATACAACGAACGAATTGATTGCTCAAGGCTTTTGTTTCTATTTCTAGCATTTGATAATTGAGTTATGAGGTTTGGATAGCTTAGCTCCACCCATGCCTTCTCTTTCACCGCTAGCATGCTAGCCATCCCCTGGCTGGATCCCTGCAGCTTTATTTCCCCCGCAATTGACCTTCATATAAGTTGAGAGATCCTCAGGAACACGGCTAACCTACACCCAACAGTTGCGGCCACGCTCACCACGGCCACAATCCTCCTCCTCAAGAAGGAAAGCTATCGACAACAACAATTATGGGCGGCGGAACCCCCTTCTCAAAGGCCTCACCCGGCACCTCTAGTTACCCGCAACTAAACTTCACTCCAAAGGGCCAACAGATCCGCGACATCTACCAAGACCGCTTGAGACAGTTCACTGCGCAGGGGCAATATGAGAGCAAGAACCTCCGCTCAATGTTCGTCAATGACCGCGAGGACTCTGGCGAGTACGTCAAGCTGCAGGTACACTCCGTCCCGGACCTGAAGCGCATACCCTTCGATGAGGCCGTCAAGGGCGAGTTCAAGAGCACTTCCAAGGGCCAGAGCTTCGGACCGTCGTGGTCGACGCATTGGTTCAAGGTCAGGATCACCGTGCCCACGAGGATGATGAAGCAGGAGAGGTTGGAGTTTCACTGGGATGGGAATTGTGAGGGATTGGTGTGGACGGGGGAGGGCGAGCCTGTGCAGGGGCTTACCGGTGGTGGGGAGAGGGTTGAGTATCAGATTCCGGAGGAGTGGAGGGATGGCAAGGAGCATTTGTTCTATGTCGAGATGGCGTGTAATGGCATGTTCGGGAACGCTGGTGGGGACATTATTCAGCCACCGGATCCGAATCGATAGTAGGTCTTTCCTCCAGAACACAGCACTTGAGTGGGTTTATGGTAATACTGGTTTGTTGGGTGGTGCACGGTAGTTTCCAATTGACAAAGGCGGATATTGTCGCGCCGAATTTGCAAGCCCAGGGGCTGTACATTGACTTTTGGATACTGGGGGATGCATCGCGGGAGTTTCCTGGGGATTCGTGGGTATGTACCTGCCTGCCTGCCCGCCCGCCCGTCTACGTTCTCGGCGCGAGGGGCTGGCTAATGCTACTTTAGGAAGCGCATACGGCTACCCAAATTGCCAATGAGATCGTCAACACATTCGTTCCCGGATCTCAGGAGTCTATACTGCAATGTCGGAAGATTGCCGCAAGGTACCTTGGTAGTAATGTTGATTCTGCAAAGGTTTACGATTCGGATCTTGAACCGATTGTATATGGGATCGGGCATTGTCATATCGATACTTGCTGGCTTTGGCCATTTGATGAGACGAAACGTATAGCTACTTTTTCACTTTTTTCTTCTTGCTTGTGTCAGATCATAATTGGGTATGATACTGAGTAGTTGATTAGGCAAGGTGGCGCGTTCGTGGTCCTCTCAGTGCAATCTCCTAGACAGGTATCCGGAGCATAGATTTACGGCTTCCTCCGCCCAGCAGTACAAGTGGCTTGAGCAGTACTATCCGAAGCTTTTCGAGAGAGTTCGAAATCATGTTAAGAAAGGCACGTTTCAGCACATTGGTGGAAGTTGGGTCGAACATGACACAAATATGCCGAGTGGGGAGAGCTTGGTTAGGCAGTTTATCCTTGGACAACGCTACTTCCAGAGCAGATTCGGGGAGAGGTGTACCACCTTTTGGTTGCCTGGTGAGTTTGGCCTTTGAGACATAAACGAGAATGAGAGCGAGGGCTGATCAAGAAAAGACACTTTCGGATATAGTGCACAATTGCCCCAGTTCTGCAGGCTTGCGGGAATGACTAGGTTCTTAACGCAGAAGCTTTCATGGTATGATATTTTTCTCATAACGGGTATTTTGTCTCGGCAGTTAATTAATATAAATAGGAATAATATCAACAAGTTCCCGCACACGACTTTCAACTGGATTGCCCTTGATGGGTCTCAGGTCCTGTGCCACATGCCCCCTAGCGAGACGTATACTGCTCAGGCACACTTTGGCGATGTCAAACGGTCAGTTACTCAGCACAAGTCTATGGACCAGGATACTACGTCGCTGCTTGTCTTTGGCTATGGAGATGGTGGAGGTGGTCCCACCGCTGAGCACATTGAGAAGCTTCGTCGCTGCCGTGGCATGAGCGACACAATTGGTCTCCTTCCTCGTATTAAGATGGGTGATAGTGTCGACGATTTCTTCTCCCGGTTGGAGAAGAAGCAAGGCTCTGCACAGAAATTCGTGACTTGGTACGGAGAGTTGTACTTTGAGCTTCATAGAGGAACGTACACTACCCAGAGCAACAACAAGAAGAACAACCGTCGAGCCGAAGTGGCATTGAAGAACCTTGAACTGTTGGCTGCGTATGCCAGCTTGGGCACTCACTATGGATACAAGTATCCGAAGCAGGACATTGATGAGTTATGGGAAATCATATGTTTGTATGGGTGTTTTCCTGCCCTCGCGCATGTACACGCTGGTTCCTGACAACGACCTATAGATGTCAATTTCACGACTGCCTTCCTGGGTCATCTATCGAGATGTGCTATCGGGATTCTGACGAGCTTTATGCCGAGCTTTTCCGAAGGTGCGGAGAACTCATTGAGACAGCCTATCTGGCTCTTGGAATTAAGTCTACTCCGGGCCCTGATACTAAGCTTTTTGCTGTGAATACCCTCCCTTGGGATCGCACGGAGCTTGTTAAACTTCCGAAAGAGGCGGCTGGGCCTTGCCAGAAGGGGGCAGACGGTAGTGAATACGGGTTCTTGGGGGCTGAAGGGCTCGTTCAAATTTCTGAGGACAGTCCGAAGGTTACTGGTGAGCCTTCCTCTTTTCGGGGGTGGTGGCCGTGTTGACACAGAGGTATAGTTACGGAAACCGCAAAGGGTGTTTACGTTCTTGCGAACGATAAACTACAGGTCACAGTCCAAGATGGAGTAATCACCAGTCTGGTTGACCGCGAGTTGGAACGTGAGATCATTCCAGAGGGTGCTAGGGCTAATCAGTTGGTTGTTATGGATGACAAGCCCTTGTACTGGCAAGCATGGGACGTTGAGGTTTATCACCTAGAGACCCGAAGGGAGTTGCCTGCGGGCAAAGTTTCCATTTATGAGACTGGGCCATACAGGGGTAGCGTTCTTGTCGAGACCCAGATCAGCGAGACCAGTTGGATCAAGACCATTATTAGTCTTCAAGCTGCAGCGAGTAGCGCTGGCAACTCTGTCGAATTCGACTGCGAGGTCGAATGGAGGGAGGACATGAAGTTTTTGAAAGTTGAATTCCCTGTGGACGTTCACAACACAGAGGTACCCGATTCTGTCACCGATTGAGAGATAGGGGCATATCACTAACTCCACAGGCCTCCTACGAAACCCAATACGGCATCGTCCGCCGGCCAACCCACTACAATACCTCCTGGGACATGGCCAAATTTGAAGTCTGCTGCCACAAATGGGCCGACCTGTCCGAGCACGACTTTGGCGTGTCCATCCTCAATGACTGCAAGTACGGCTTCGCCACGGTCGGAAACGTCATGCGTCTCTCCCTAATCCGAGCCCCAAAGGCGCCAGATGCAAACGCAGACATGGGCCGTCACAGATTCCGCTACGCAATCCTCCCGCACCACGGGCCCGTCGGGGAAGTCACGGTTCGCACGGCCATAGCTTTCAACAACCCGCTACAACCTGGTTATGTTCTCGCTAGCGAGATCGAGAGTATGAGCGAGATAATGAAGACTATCAGAGTCGAAGGCGGGAGTAAGAGCATAGTCCTGGACACTGTTAAGAGGGGAGAGGACGACGAGGACGTTTCCACTGGAGGGATTCCAACCAGGAAGGGACGGAGTCTAGTACTTAGGTTTTATGACAGTCTTGGGGGGAAGGGGTCTACCACTGTCCATACGTATGTTCCTCACTTTTCTCCTTAATTACTGATTCGGGAATGTGGGAGCACTAATGCCTTGTGGGTGTGGTAGGAAATTACCCGTCAAGGCGGTTTACAAGACTAATATCCTCGAGGACGATATCTCGGAGGTTCCGCTGGCTGAAGCTGCCCCGGGACGTAGGTGCTTTAAGATCACGCTGAGGCCGTTTGAGGTTGCAACGTATAGGCTGCAGCTTTAGACGTTGTGAAGGATGGCTGTGTGCTGGACTATGCTTGGCTGACGGTGTAATTGATGAAATGAATTGGTGTTCTTTTTTTCCTCTCCATCACATCGTGCATATTCAATGATATCATGCTGGGATTACTGTATCTGGCGCTGTACTTGTAAAGTGATGGACTGTCGTCGCGATAACTACTCCCACTTAACCCGAAGAGGACTAGACCCCACAATCAACCAACCTCACTTCTTTATCCCTCACGCCAACGCCAACGCCAACGCCATCAACTTCATCCCATCCAACATAGCAAACAAATCCACTCACCCAAGCACAAATAATCACGAACCAAAGTTCACCCCACCTTCCCCCTTCCCCCTACCCCCTCCGAACCCCCCCCTTTAAAATATCCGCCCACCTACCATCATCATCCCCTCCCACACCGCAAACAACAACCACCCCATCACAACCCCTCACTCGCCCACCCCCTACAGCACCCACCCGGCCACCCACATGATATATCATACCACAAACACAATCAAGACAAACTTTTCACACACACACACATCTACCGACATGAAAATACGGTACCCAGTTTCCCGTCCGCGCAATCCCGGAAGCAACCAGGTTTGCTCCCTTGCCAGGTAATGCATATGTGCCTAATAATAATAACAATCATCTATCCATCCATCCATCCTTGAATTTGAGTTTTTTGAGTTTTTTAAAGTTTAATTTTTTATTTTATTTTCTTCCTTTCTGGGTAAGCTGGGAGGGAGGGAGGGAGGTTCGGGTACCGTATTCCTTGGTCCTTTTTTTGTTTTGTTTTGTTTATCACTTGTCTTTCTCGGGCGGGATATGGGTATCATACTCAACTAAGTTATTTACTTGTTTTGGTTGATTGCGGTTTCCTCTTTCTTTTTCTCTTTTTTCTCTTTTTTCTTAAAAAAAATTTAAATTTAAATTTACTGGTTGTCATACCGTAGAAACTGGAATAATTGGGCCTCGAAAAGTGCGGTTAATTTAAGGTGTGTATTGCGAATGATCTTCTTGTCGCAATAAATAGGGGTTTCATTATTTCTTGGCAGCTAATCATAGTGAAGAC
>Ga0307509_10000199_pt1 | contig 95415 bp, 77 predicted proteins | sample 10_EM_MG_FD_202245 | JGI IMG/M metagenome (GOLD analysis project Ga0307509, IMG submission 202245) | Populus trichocarpa ectomycorrhiza microbial communities from riparian zone in the Pacific Northwest, United States - 10_EM | ecosystem: Host-associated > Plants > Roots > Unclassified | place...
TCGACCGACTTCGAGACCAGCCTCGCCGAGGTCAAGAAGAAGATCGAGGACCGCCACAGCGGTGCCTGGGGGCTGGTCACCGGCGCGGTCGACTGGGCCACCGGTCTACCCGACTGGGTGACCCAGGACTACGACATCGCCGAGGCCAAGTTTGCCGACGGCGCGACGAGCCTGCTCACGGACATCTCGCGCGACGTCAACGTCATCATCGAGGACTGCAAGAAGCTCATCGTCCAGGCACGCAAGGATATCGAGACGATCGTCCACAGCCTGCCGGCGAGCCTGCAGAGCTGGGCGCACGGCGAGGCGGCCAAGCTGAACACCCAGCTCGACCAGCTCGGGCAGCGGGTCGACAAGGCGCAGCACGGCCTCAACCAGGACCTCATCCATCGCGCCGACGGCGCCGTGCAGACCGTCCGCGAGCGCGTCGCCGACCTTCGCGAGCAAGCCAAGGGCGTGATCGGCAAGATCGCCGAGGCGATCGGCGAGTTCCTCAAGGACCCCGCCAAGGCGATCATCAACGGCCTGCTCCGGCTTCTGGCGATTCCGCCGGCCAGCTTCTGGGCGCTGGTCGACAAGCTCGGCAGCGTGATCAGCGGGATCGCCGCCGAGCCGATGAAGTTCGCTAACACCCTGTTGGCCGGCGTCGGCAAGGGCTTCCAGCTGTTCTTCGATCACCTGCCGATCAACCTCGCCAAGTCGCTGTTCCAGTGGCTGTTCTCGAAGATGGGCGACGTCGGCGTCCAGATGCCGCTCGACTTCTCAATCCCCAGCATCCTCACGCTGGTGTTCGAGGTCATGGGCATCACCTGGCCGCGGATCAAGCTGCTGCTCGCCAAGCACGTCGGCGCCGAGAATGTCGAGATCCTCGATCAGGCGCATCAGCTCATCAGCACGCTGATCATGCGCGGCCCGCTCGGGGTCTACCACCTGATCCACGAGCACCTGGATCCGAACATGATCGTCGACGCGATCAAGAACGCGGCGATCAGCTACGTGATGGAGGCGATCATCACCCGGGTCGCGGCCCGCATCATCATGATGCTGAATCCCGCCGGGGCGATCCTGCAGGCGATCGAGGCGATCTACCGGGTCATCAAGTGGGTGATCGACAACGCCGCGCGGATCTTCACGCTGATCGAGGCGGTCGTGAACGGCGCCGCGCAGATCCTCGCCGGCAACGTAGCCGGGGTCGCCAATCTGGTCGAGCGCGCGCTCGGCCTCTTGATCATCCCGGTGATCGACTTCCTGGCCGACTACCTCGGCCTCGGCGGCATCCCCAACGCGATCAAGAAGGTGATCATGGGCCTGCAGTCGAAGGTCGAACAGATCCTCGACAAGGTCATCGGCTTCGTCGTCGACAAGGCCAAGGCGCTGTGGGCCGCGATGAAGGGCAAGGGCGACAAGAAGGACGGCGACAAGAAGGACGGCGACAAGGACAAACATGACGATGCGATCGAGGTACCCAAGTCGCTGGTCGAGCCGCATCCGGCGAAGCTCGAACACGTGACGCCAGCGCTTGCTCTAGCACTCGGCCGCGCGTCGTCGGGGACGGTACTTCACGATGGCGGCGGCGATCCGCTCCAGGCCACCAAGGCGCTCCTGTCGAGCCACCCCAACGCCAAGCTCGATCCTGCGACCCGCGCACTGACGTTGCCGCCGGTCGCCGAAGGACCTCTGGCAGGGGCCAGCTCGCTGCAGCAGCTTGGCCAGAGCGTCGCGCAGCAGACCGGTGTCACCAAGGTCACGCTGGTGAAGGTCGGGAGCAATGTCCAGCTCAAAGCGCAAATCAACCCGGAAATCCCGGTAGCAGAGATCAAAATACCAGTATACGTGTCACAGCTCAAAAAGGATGCGAAGATCGTCGGTGATCTATGGCAGTATCATATCTTTGCGCCGTACTCCGAAGGGGATCACCTTCTGGCGTGGGCAGCTGCTGAGCTCGATGATACAGGTCATCCGAAGGATGGGCCGAGTTTCGTACTCGAGAAGCGACTGAAGATTAACGATCAGGCGTATAGAATCTCTATCATCGACGACGAGACGCAGAAATCTATCCAGTTCACTACTTATGCGCTGACCGAGGGAAAGAAGTTGTATGACCAGACCTTCCCGGGTGCGCCTGACACGCTGCCTGGCTCTCTGACCATGGAAAACAAGCAGAAATTCCAAATTGCCTATTTAAAGGCCAAGGACGCGGGGCTCGGAGAACAGGAAGCACGACTCGCGGCCATCAAGGAGACGCCGTTTGGGGCGCAGCGCATCAGCATGGGCTACAGTAAGCTCGAGATCGACCTTCCGAACTTTCCGGCCAATCCCGATATGATTGAATTCGGCAGCCCGCCCAAGGTACGCTTCGTGCCAAGCACCATCCACGTGGTAGCCAAGAAGCCATGATCGAGCTGGATCCGGCTTATCGCCGTGGGATCGAGAGGATTCTCGGCCGTCCCCTCGTGCCCGACGAGCTCGTCCCCGCCGAACGCCCCGAGCAACTGTCCGAGTCCGTACTCAAGGTGGCCCGGCGCCTGCGGCACGAGCAGCTGGCGCTGTGCGCAGCCTACGTACACGCGCTGGTCCGCACCCGCGGCTTCGCAGTCATGGACTTTATCGACGCATTGAAGCAGGAGTAGTGGGGCAAGCCTGACCGGTTGTGGGCTCCTGCACGAAGGCAGCAAGCACGTCCACGTCTCATCGAGGGATCGGTCATCGACGACGCTCAGTGGCACGGCGTCGCTCGACGGCGTGCTCAGATTGGGAACGGTACGACAAGCAATGGGGCCGCCGACATTCGTCGACGGAGACGGAGGTCAGTCGTGAGCCAGGTTACAGAGCATTGACCGCGTAACACACGCCCGCGGAGTCATCGAAGTCGTGCTCGTAGTCGATTCCGTCGTCGGACTCACCCACACAGTCGCCACAGCTTGCGCAGATCGCGGGTGGATTGTCCTTCTGGCAGATCGGTGCACTACAGCACGGGGCGGCATGGGCGCTGCGGGGCACCAAGCCGACGACGCTCACCACGGCAGCCAGCAACACGGCAAACAGCGAACGATTGAATCGCATGCGAACACCTTCCTCTGTGCAACGGTCGACGACGCCCCGTTCATGCAACGCGCGTGTACGCGGCGCCCTCGCGTGTAATTCTATATAGCGGAGCCGCGCGGTTCACAACAAGCACCTTGGAGCGATCTTGCGCCCGCTCCGTGAGCCATGACCGTCGCGGTCTGCCATATTTTGCCTCGCTCAGCCGCCCCGTTCAGCAAATCACCCAGATCGGGGCTATACCTCCCCCATGTTGATGATCATCCTCGTGGGGCTGGCGTTCCTGGCAGGCATGGGTGCACTCACCAGCCTGCGCGTGCTGCGTGAGTACGAGCGCGCGATCGTGTTTCGCCTCGGGCGCGCGCGCTCGAAGCCGCTCGGTCCCGGCGTCGTGCTGATGTTGCCGTTCGGGATCGACCGCTCGACCGTCGTCGATACCCGGACCAAGGTCATCCAGATCCCGCCGCAGGAGGTGATCACGCGCGACAACATCTCGATCGGCGTCGACGCGGTGGTCTACATCGAGATCGCCTCGCCGATGGACGCGATCCTGCGCGTCGAGCAGTACCTGCCGGCGACGCTCCAGCTCGCGGCGACGACGCTGCGCTCGATCATCGGCCGGATGGAGCTCGACGAGGTGCTGGCCAAGCGCGCCGAGATCAATACCGAGGTCCAGGAGATCCTCGAGACCCGGGTCGAGCAGTGGGGGGTCGACATCACCGCGGTCGAGATCAAGGACATCTCGCTGCCGGCGGAGATGAAGCGGGCGATGGCGCGGCAGGCCGAGGCCGAGCGCGAGCGGCGCGCCAAGATCATCATGTCCGAGGGCGAGCTCCAGGCGGCGCAGCGGCTGTCCGAGGCCGCGCGCCTGATGTCCAACGATCCGGGCGCGCTGCAACTCCGGCTCTACCAGACGATGGTCGAGGTGGCGTCGCAGCCCAACATGACGATCGTGTTGCCGGTCCCGATCGAGCTACTCGCCGGCGGCAACCCGGCGGCGTCCGCCCAGGCGACCCAGGCGATGGCGAACGCGGTCTCGGCGCTCGCCGGGGCGACGAACGCCAAGCAGCTATCGGCGGCCGCGTCCGTGGATGCCACCGATGCACTCAAGACGATGCTCGCCGACGCCAAGGTTCCGCGCTGAATCGATTGCTTGCGTCGGCGGAGTCGGCGGGCGCCCGATCAGCCGCTTGACTTGTTAGTGTCCGTATGACACCACTTGGCCATGCCGATCCACCTCGATGACACCAGCCACGTCCTCGTGCTCACCGGCGCCGGGATCTCGGCGGAGAGCGGGGTGCCGACGTTTCGCGATGCCGGCGGACTGTGGGAGGGTCACGACGTCACCCAGGTCGCATCGCCGCAGGGCTTCGCGCGCGATCCGATCCTGGTGTGGCGGTTCTACTCGGGGCGCCGCGCGGCGATGGCCGGGGTCGTCCCCAACGCCGGCCACCACGCGCTGGTAGCGCTCGAGGCGCGGCTCGGCGACCGGTTCCTGCTCGCGACCCAGAACGTCGACGGGCTACACCTCGCCGCCGGCAGCCAGCGCGTCCTCGAGATGCACGGCGGGCTGATGCGCACGCGATGCAGCGTGTGCGATCGCCCGGCGTTCGCGGACACCACCGTGTACCGTGACAAGGTCGTCCCGGTGTGCGGGCAATGCCGCGAGCGCCAGCGCGAGGCGCTGCTGCGGCCGGATATCGTCTGGTTCGGCGAACGCCTGCCGCCCGGCGTGCTCGATCAGATCGCCGCGTTCATCACCGCCGCCGGCAAAACCCTGGTGTTCATCGCGGTCGGCACGTCGGGCGAGGTGTACCCGGCGGCGGGGCTCGTCGATGCGACCCGGGAGGTCGGCGGGACCAGCTGGCTGGTCAACCTCGAGGCCTCAACGAACGCGTCGAGCTTCGATCATGTCGTGCTCGGCCCCGCGGGCCGCGAGCTACCGGCGCTGTTCGCGCCGTAGATCGCGGCGGCTCGCTACTTCCACGACTCGAGCAGCTGCTCGTACGCCATCGTCTCGCCCTTGGGCTTCTCGTTGGCGAGCTTGGCCTTCGGACCGTTGGGCTGGCCGAGCCATTCCTTGTCCGGCTTCTCGGGGTTGAGCTTGGGAGCACAGTTCTTCATGCCCGCGCGCTCGAGCCGGCCCATGACGTCGTCCATCTCCTTGGCCAGCTTGTCCATCGCGGCCTGCGGGGTCATCGCACCCGTGACGGCCTCGCTGACGTTGGACCACCACAGCTGCGCCAGCTTCGGGTAGTCGGGCACGTTGTTGCCGGTCGGCGTCCACAGGTTGCGCGCCGAGCTGCGGTAGAACTCGATGAGCCCGCCGTACTTCGGCGCGGCCTTGGTGACCGGTTCGGAGTTGACGTCGGACTTGCGGATCGGCGTGAGACCGACGAAGAACTTCTTCAGCGAGACCGCCTTGGACACGGTGAACTGCGCGTACAGCCACGCCGCCTTGCGGCGCTCGAGCGGCACGTTGGCGAGCATGGTCCAGGCGCCGACATCCTGATAACCGAGCTTCATGCCCTTCTCCCAGTACGGGCCGTGCGGCGACGGCGCCATGCGCCACTTCGGCGTGCCGTCGTCGTTGACCACCGGCAGCCCCGCCTTGGTCAGCGGCGCGGTGAAGGCCGAGTACCAGAAGATCTGCTGCGCGATGTTGCCCTGGCCGGGAACCGGGCCGGCCTCGGAGAATGTCATGCCAGGCGCCTGCGGCGGCGCGAACTTCTTGAGCCAGTCGATGTACTTGACGAGCGAGTACACCGCGGCGGGGCTATTGGCCTCGCCACCGCGGCTCACCGACGAGCCGACCGGATGGCAGTCCTCCATGCGGATACCCCACTCGTCGACCGGCAGGCCGTTGGGCAGGCCCTTGCTTCCGACGCCGGCCATCGACAGCCACGCATCGGTGAACCGCCACCCGAGCGACGGATCCTTCTTGCCGTAGTCCATGTGGCCATAGACCTTCTTGCCGTCGAGCTCCTTGACGTCGTTGGTGAAGAAGTCGGCGATGTCCTCGTAGGCCGACCAGTTCACCGGCACGCCGAGCTCGTAGCCGTACTTGGCCTTGAACTTCTTCTTCAGATCGTCGCGAGAGAACCAGTCGTAGCGGAACCAGTAGAGATTGGCGAACTGCTGATCGGGGAGCTGATACAGCTTGCCATCGGGCGCCGTGCCGAAGCTCGTCCCCATGAAGTCGGGGATGTCGAGCGTGGGGAGCGTGACGTCCTTGCCCTCGCCGACCATGAAGTCGCTGAGCGCAACCGCGTCGCCGTAGCGATAGTGCGTACCGATCAGATCGGTATCATTGACATACATGTCGTAGATGTCTTCGCCCGACTGCATCTGGGTCTGCAGCTTCTCGATGACATCGCCTTCCTGGATCAGGTCGTGCGTGACCTCGATGCCGGTCAGCTCGGTGAACGCCGCGGCGAGCGTCTTGGACTCATAGGCGTGGACGTCGAGCGTCTCCGAGACGACCTTGATCTTCATGCCGGCGAACGGCTTGGCCGCTTCGCCGAACCACTTGAGCTCGGCGACCTGCTGATCTTTGGTGAGCGTGGTCGGCTGAAACTCGGCCACCCACTTCTCGATCGCGGCGCTGCGGTCGACCGGCGCAGGGGCCGCCGCAACGGCCGAGCCGCTGCCGCTGCCGCTGCCAGCGGCGGTGGCGGCGCTGCCGCCGCCCTCGGGCTGCTTCTTGCTGCATCCGACGCTCGGCGCCGCGGCTGCCGCCGCGACGACCGCCAACCACCACGCCCGTGAGGCCCGCAGGCACTGCCAGCTAGGAAACGCTGTTCTTGTGTGCATGGATTTATCCTTGTCCGACGCGATTCATGACTGTGTAGAACACGTAACAGAAGAATAGGATAAATACGAAGTAGATAAGTGAGAATGCGGCGGCCGGGCCGAGATCGAACTGACCTACGGCGAACCGCGTCAGGAACTGACTGAGAAAGGTCGTGCTGTTACCAGGCCCGCCGCCGGTGACGACGAACGGCTCGGTGTAGATCATGAAGCTGTCCATGAACCGCAGCAGAACCGCAATCACGAGCACGTTCTTGAGCTTGGGCAACTGGATGTAGCGAAATACCGACCAGCCTGACGCGCCGTCGATCGACGCTGCCTGGTAATAGGCGTTGGGGATCGCGCGCAGACCGGAATAGCACAGTAGCGCGACCAGTGGCGTCCAATGCCAGACGTCCATCACCAGGACGGTCAGCCAGGCGTCGACCCGGTCGGCGGTGTAGTTGTAGTTCAGCCCGAGCTTCACGAGCGCCGCGCCGCCCATGCCGATGTCGGTGCGGCCGAAGATCTGCCAGATCGTCCCGACGACGTTCCACGGAATCAGCAGCGGCAGGGCCAGCACCACGAGCGCCGCGGACACCGCCCAGCCCTTGCGCGGCATGACGAGGCTGACGGCGAGCCCGAACGGCAGCTCGATGGCGAGCGTCGAGAACGAGAACAGCAGCTGGCGGAGGAACGCGGCATGCAACTCGGAATCACGGAGCGCCTTGCGGAACCACTCGAAGCCGACATAGACCTTGGTGTTCGGTCCGAAAATGTCTTGTACCGAGTAGTTGACGACCGTCATCAGCGGCACGATGGCGCTGAACGCGACCAGCATCGTCATCGGCAGGACAAACAGCCACGCCTTGTTGCTTCGGGTCTTGTCGATCATGGCGATGGCTCCGCGGCGGCTAGTTCGCCCGACTCCACGATCTTGCTGTCGCGGTACAAGCAGATGTGCTCGGGGGGAAACCGGACCCGGATCGAGCCGCCGGCCGCGATCGGCAGCGCGCGGTCGGGGCCGTGATGGCCGATGCGGATCTTGAGTCGCCGGTCGCCGGCGCCGGCGAGCGTCCCGGTGACGATCCGGAATCGGCCGTGGTCCTCGACCGTGATCACCGAGACCGGCAGGCTGCCCTCGGCGCCCGCGTCCCCCGCGCCATCGACCACCACGACGTGCTCGGGGCGAATGCCGAGCTCGAGGCTGCCGCTCGGGGCGGGCCCGGCCCCGGTGTGCGGCGCCAGCGCGATGTCGTGCGTCCCGACGCGCGCGCGTGCCCCGCCGGCGTCTTGCGACACGTCGCACGGCATGACGTTCATCCCGGGGGATCCGATGAAATATCCGACATAGGTATGAGCGGGGCGGCGAAACAGCGCCTCGGGCGTGCCGCGCTGCAGGACCGAGCCGGTCTGCATGACGACGACCTCATCGGCAAACGTCAGCGCTTCGGTCTGATCATGGGTGACGTAGATCAGCGTGTGGCGAAACTGCTTGTGGATCTCCTTGAGCTTGCGGCGCAGCAGCCACTTGCGATGCGGGTCGATCACGGTCAGCGGTTCGTCGAACAGGATCGCCGCGACGTCCTCGCGCACCAGGCCGCGCCCGAGCGAGAGGATCTGCTTCTGATCGGCGGTGAGCCGGGTCGCGCGCAGCGGCAGCATCGCGGTCAGCTCGAGGCTGTCCGCGATCCGCTCGACACGGCGATCGATCTCGGCGGTCGCCAGACCGCGGTTGCGGAGCGGGAACGCGAGGTTCTGGCGCACCGTCATCGTGTCGTAGATGACGGGGAACTGAAACACCTGCGCGATGTTGCGCTCGCGGCTCGACAGCATCGTGACGTCCTTGCCGCCGTACAGCACGTGGCCGCGGGTCGGCTGGATCAGCCCCGAGATGATGCCGAGCAGCGTGGTCTTGCCGCAGCCGCTGGGCCCGAGCAGGGCGTACGCGCCGCCGTCGCGCCAGCGCAGCTCGACATCGCGCAGCGCCAGGTTCGGCGCGGTGCTGCCGCGCTTCTCGTCGTAGCTGTGGGAGATCCCCTGGAGGATTATTTCGGCCATACAACGTTTCCAGGCGCGTGATACGAGGCGACGAGGCGCTGATCGCCGTCGGGCTCGAACACGAGCAGCCGATCGGGATCGAGGTAGAACGTCAGCTGCTCATCGAGCTGATGGTGATACACGCCGTCCTGCTGCACGATGAACTGCACGTCGTCGGCGCCGCGCAGGTACACGAAGGTCTCCGAGCCGCTGATCTCGCTGAGCTCGACGCGCGCCTGCATCGCGACGTGGCGCGGCGCAGGCTCCAGCCGGCAGTCGCTGGCTCGCACGCCGAAGCAGTACGGCCCGTCGGCGAGCGCGGCGAGGTGCGCGCCCCCGTCCGCGCCGCGGATCGGAATCCGGAGGTCACCGGCGATCTCGACGACGCCGTCGCGCACGACCCCGGTGAAGATGTTCATCGGAGGATCGCTGAGCACGCGCGCGGCCGTGACCGAGGCCGGGCGGTGATAGACGTCGAGCGCCGGGGCGTGCTGCAGCACGCGGCCCTGGTGGACCAGGATGGTCGTGCCGCCGAGCGCGAGCGCCTCCGCCGGATCGGTGGTCGCGTAGACCACGGTGGAAGATCCGAACAGCGCGCGCAGCTCGTCGCGGAGATCCTCGCGGAGCTTGTAGTCGAGGTTGACCAGTGGCTCGTCGAGCAAGACGATCTCGGCGCCCTTGGCCAGCGCGCGTGCGATCGCCACGCGCTGCTGCTGCCCGCCGGACAGCGCGCCCGGCAGCCGGTCGAGCAGCTCCTCGATGCGGACCATCTTCGCCAGCTCGAGGACGCGCGCCTGGTAGTTGGCCGCGCCGCGCAGCCGCAGCGGCGACGCGATGTTCTCGCGCACGGTGAGCGAGGGGTAGTTGATGAACTGCTGGTAGACCAGCGCGACCGATCGCTGGCGCGACGTACGCTTGGTGATGTCGACGCCGGCTTGCCGGACGGTACCGTGCGTCGGCCGCTCGAGCCCGGCGATGATGCGGAGCAACGTGGTCTTGCCAGCGCCGGTATGGCCGAGCAGCACGTTGAGCGTACCGGGCACGAGCGTGAGATTGACGTCGGCGAGATGGACCTCGCCGGCGATGGTCTTGCCGACCTGTTCGAGCGAGAGCGTCATGGCTAACCCCAGCGTCCGATCGCCAGCATCGCGGCGGTCGCGATCCCGAGCGCCCACCACGGTGACGCGGTGGTCAGGCCGAGCCACGCCATGAGGATGAACGCGGTGGTGAGTAGACCCACGAAGAACCGATCTCCGCGGGTGGTGGGCATGGGCAAGAACCCACGGCGCTCCACGGTGGGCGACTTGAGCTCCCAGATCGTGAGCACGATCAGGAGCCCGATGATGATCGCAAACAGGGCCGCCGTGGGACCCGTCCAGGCCATCCAGCTCATCAGACTCTCCCCAGCGCGAAGCCCTTGGCGATGTGGTTACGGACGAACCAGATCGCGAGCGCGCCCGGAATCATCGTGAGCACACCGGCCGCGGCCAGCGTGCCCCAGTCCATACCGGCCGCGCTGACCGTCCGCGTCATCGTGGCTGCGATCGGCTTGGCGTTGGTCGAGGTCAGCGTGCGCGCGAGCAGCAATTCGACCCAGCTGAACATGAAGCAGAAGAACGCCGCCATGCCCACGCCGGCGCGGATCAGCGGCAGGAAGATCCGCACGAAGAAGTGCGGGAAGCGATATCCGTCCATGTAGGCCATCTCGTCGATCTCGCGCGGCACCGCGGACATGAAGCCCTCGAGAATCCACACCGCGAGCGGGACATTGAACAGCGTGTGCGCCAGCGCGACCGCGATGTGCGTATCGAACAGATGGATCGTGGAATAGAGCTGAAAGAACGGCAGCAAGAACACCGCCGGTGGCGACATCCGATTGGATAACAGCCAGAAGAACAAATGTTTATCGCCGACGAACTGATATCGCGAGAACGCGTATGCCGCCGGCAGCGCCACCGCGAGCGAGATCACGGTGTTCATGAGCACGTACTCGAGCGAGTTGACGTAGCCCATGTACCAGGACCGGTCGGTGACGATGGTCCGGTAGTTGTCGAGCGTCGGATGGTGCGGATACAGGGTGAGCTGACCGAGGATCTCGTCGTTGGTTTTCAGCGACATCACGATCAGCCAGTAGATCGGGACGACCAAGAAGGCGATGTAGAGCCCCAGCAGGACGCGGCGTTTCAGCGTGGACATCTTTCGCAGCGAACCTCGAAGATCAATCTCACCTGCCCGTGTGTTCGCGCGCAAGTCCGTGAGCCATCATGCCGAACGGTGTGTGGATTGACGCACCGCACCGCAGATGCAGGCTGAGTGATCTATATCGAAGTCCCGCCGAGCAGCGACTCCTCGAAGCGTCCACGCCGGCGAGCCGATCGAGAAACCTGTCGAACGGTGTTCGACAGGTCGTGAGAGCTCTTCGTAGCGCTGGTTTCTGAACTCGAGATCTGGCGTCCGGACGCGGTGAGTCTGGATCAGGTGGGCTGATCGACCGACGCGGCGCGACGGCCGCTGACAATCACCTCCTCGCGGCCGTCGTCGGTGACATGACGCACCAGCCGGTAGGTGGTGTTGCCTTCCGCGCGGGCGACCTCGGGCGCCGCGATCAACAGCTGCAGATCGAGCGTGCGGCACAGATCGAACAGCACGCCGAGGTTATCGCGCGACAGCCGGTTGGCCTCGTCGAGGAACAGGAACCGCAGGCTGCCGCTGGTGCGCCGGGCGCGCAACAGATTTGCATCGCGCTCCCACTCGGTGAGCACCACCATCATGACGGCCGCGCCGACGCCGATCGCCTCGCCGGTCGATAGCCGCGTCGGGCTCGCGGTCTCCCAGTCACCCGAGGTCTGGCGCCGGATCTGGACCGCGAGCTCGAGGTACTCGCGGTAGTCGAGCAGCCGCTCGCCGCCGCCCCGGCCGCCGCCGTAGCGCCGGAAGATCTCGTCGAGCGCTTCCTCGATCGGGATCGCCGACATGAACAACAGCTCCTGGGCCTCGCCCAGCCGCAGCGCGCGCAGGATCTGCTCCATGCGGTCGATGCGGCGGAGCTCGACCCGGATCCCGTGGACGCTGCCGAAGTGGATCCCGTCGAGCTGCTGGTTCAGTCGGCGGACCTGACCACCGGCGCGCCGGAGCTGGATGTCGATGCCACGCGCGACGTCTTCGGAGGCGCCGCGCAGGTCGTTCTCCTGGCGCGCGAGCCGACCTTCGAGGACGTCGAGGTGGCTGCGCAGCCGCTCGAGCGCGAGCAGCGGCTCGTCGACCTCGACGACCTGGACCGGCACGCGATGGCGGAGCCAGTCGCGGGTCAGCTGCCAGCCGCGCAGGTAGCTCGGCCCGTCGAGCGGCAGCGCGCGCACCGCATCGGCCAGCTCGGCGCCGCCGCGCGACCGCGCCACCCGATCGAGCAGCACCTCGCGCTTGCTCCAGGCGTCGGCGGTGAGCTGGATGCTGCTGCGGCCGATGTGGAGCGTGCTGGCGAGCGCGGGCGACAGCAGCCCGCCGGTCTCGGCCCGCTCGCGGAGCTCGGCCCACCCGGCGGCCGCGGGACCGGCGCTGCGGGTCTCGGTGGTCAGCCGCGTGCGGGCTTCGTCGGCCGCCTTGGCGGCCTGATCGCGGCGCTCGGTCGCGAGCGTGGCCGAGGTCACGAGCGTGCGGAGCTCGGCCTCGATCCCGTTGACGTACTCGATCGCCGCGGTGACCAGCTGCTCGTGATCCTGGGCGATGGCGCCCGAGCCACCGAGCGCGACCAGCTCGGCCACCGCGCGATCGCGATGGGCCGCGGCCGCGGCGGCCTGGGCGTCCGCTTGTTGCGCGGCGGTGGTGGCCGCCTCCCACACCGCGTCGGCGGTCGCCTCGGTCTGCTCCGCGGCCTGAACCGCGGCCCGCGCGTCGGTGTGCTGGCGCTCGAGGGCGGGCGCGAGGCCTGACTGTGCCGCCAGCGCCTGCTCGGCATCGCCCCACGCCGCCGCGTGGCGGTTCGCGAGCACATCCTCCAGCGCGCCGCGGGCCAGGAACAGGCGATCGAGCTCGGCGGCGAGCACGCCGGCGCGCGCGGCGTGCGCACCCCGGCGGTCATCGTCGAGCGGCGGCCGGCGCAGGATGTCGACGTGCTCGCCGAGCAGCTTGCGGTCCGCCGCGATGCGCTCGAGCTCGCTGCGGGTGGCCGCCACCTCGGCGCGGGTCTGTGCCAGCTCGCGGGCGCGCGCCGCGTGGTCCGGATCGTCGATCAGCGCCGCGTCGCCGAGCAACCGGCGCAGCCCATCGCGCCGGCGGCGCGCCTCGGTCGCCTTGGCGTGCGCCACGCGCACCCGCTCGTGGTGGGAGAGCGTGGCGAGCTCGAGCGTGGCGAGCTCGGACTCCAGCGTGGCGCGCTCGCTGGTCGGATCGCCGGCGAGCCAGGCATCGACGTGGGCGGCGAGCTGATCGGCGTCGCGGCGCCAGCTGGCGAGCTGGCCCACGCGCGCGGTGAGCTCGTCGAGCGCGTCGCCGTCGCGCGCGATCGCGGCATGCAGCTCGGCGACGTGGCGCTCGCGGGCGCGTCGCCCGAGGCTCGGCGGATCGGCCCGCCGGGTCACGCGGAGCCCGAACGGCTCGACGCAGATCACGTCCTCGGGCGCGGCACCGGCCGTCGCGGCAGCGTGGGCCCGCGCGTTGGTACCCGCATCGCCGAGCGCGCCCGGCAGGGTCGCCTGTGGATCCGCGACCGTAGCTTCGTCCGGGCCCGGCGAGACGTCGAGCGCGGCGCCGGCCGCGACCAGCCAGACCGTCGGGATCGCGCGCGCGGACCCGCGGATCGCCCGCGCGGCGATCGCAGGATCATCGACGATCAGCGCCTGCGCGAGCGGACCGAGCCGCGCTTCGACCCAGCCCGCCGCGTCGACGTCGAGGTCCTCGAACCGCTCGGCGAGCAGCTCACCGCCCAGCTCGTCGCGCAGCCGCGCAAGCTCCGGGTCGACCGCGGTGCCGCTGCGCTCGAGGGCGATCGCCCGCAACCGGGTCTGCTCGCGCGCGGCCTCGAGCTCGACGCGGCGAGCGGAGGCGGCGTGGTGCTCGGCGATCACGCGATCGCGTACCGCGATGACGTCGGCCCGCGACATCGACCCGCGGCTCGCGGCCGGCGCGTCGCCCGACGCATCGCCTGCGACCGGCGCGGGCACGAACCCGGCGAGCCGCCGCGCCGCGGTCGTCGCGTGGTGCCAGGCCGCGAGCCGATCATCGGTGGCCGCGAGCCGCGCCCGCAGCTCGACGAGCCGGGGCCGCGCTTCGGCGGCCGGGTCGTGGCGCGCCGCGTCCTCGGCGTCGCGCACGGTGCGCTCGACATAGTCGAGCTCCAGCGCGACCACCGCGCTCGCCGACGGACCCTCGGGCGCCGTGAGCACGAGCCGCAGCTCCGCCGCGAGCGCGCGCGCGGCTTGCTGGCGCGTCGCGAGCCGCTCCGCCTCGAGCTGCTCGCGCTCGAGCTCGTGCGCCCGGCCGAGCACCGCGTCGCGCTCGGCGAGCCGTGCCAAGAGCCCGCGCGCGTGACCGTGGCGTGCCTCGGGCGCCAGCGCGGCCGCGGCCGGATCGATCGCCTCGAGCGCCGCGCGCGCTCGCGCGTACTCGTCGCGCCGTGCGTCGAGGTCGCGGGTCTCGCGGTCGAGCCCGGCGCGCTCCGCCTCGCAGCGCGCCCGATCCTCGTCGAGCTCGGCGACCGCGGCGGCCGCGTCGTCGGCGGTGAGCCCGGGGCGGGCGAGCAGCGTGCGCGCGTCACCGAGCCGGCGCGCGAGCTGGCGGTGACCGTGCGCGCGGCGCACCAGCTCGTCGAGCCCCTGCTGCAGGTGCGCGAGTCCGAGCGAGGCGCGATCGTAGGTCTCGCGCGCCGCTTCCCGCCCGTGCTTGGCGGCGGTTCGCTCGGCGGTGGCGATCGCCTGGCGCGCCCGCGCGTCGTGCGCCGCGGCGTCGAGCACCGCGAGCTCGCGGTCGAGCTCGGCGATCCGGAACGTCACGGCATCGACCGCGACCCGGCGATCGCGCTCGGCCGTCACCCGCGCGAGGTCGGCCCGCGCCGCGGCCCGGCGCGCCTCGAGCTCGCGCTCGCGCTCCTGGAGCGCTGCGATCTCGACCTGCCGATCCCGCTGTGCCTGCACGGCGTCGTCGACGGCGATCTGGGCGACGGCCACGCGCTGGTGGGCCTCGCCGGCCGCGAGCCGCACGGCGTGCACCGCGGCCGCGAACATCTCCGCGCCGGCCTCGTAGATCGCGGTGATCTCCTTCTCCAGCAGCCGCGACTCCGAGACCTCCGCGCGGGTCCGCCGGCACGCCTCGAGGTTCGCCCGCATCCGCGACAGCGTGTCGCTGAGCCCGGTCTCCTCCTTGAGCAGAAACCCGCGCAGCTCGCTGGTCAGCGCCCGCGAGATGCCGCCGGTCATGCTCGTGCGCAGCATCTCGTTGAGCTTGCCGCGCTCCTCGTCGGTCCCGAGCCGCATCGGCGTGATGCCGCGCTCGAACAGCGCCGCGAAGTACTCCTTGATCGTCTTGAACACCTCGATCGCGCCGCCGGCGCGGACCACCGACGCCGCCAGCTCGTCGAGCTGCGGCACGTGATCGCCGTCGAGCCGCCGCACGAGCAACACGTCCGACAGCCGGACAGATGGCGCCAGCCCGGTGATCAGAAACGCGGTCGGCTCGACCGTCGGCTCGGTTGCGCGGGTCAGCCGCACGCCGGCCAGCACGCGCTCGCCGCCGCGGTCGGCGCCCGCTCCGGTGGTCTCGCCACCCGGCTCGGAGCCTTGCTCGAGCCCCTGCTCGATATCGAGCACCGCATACGACGGGCGTCCGGGCTCGCCGAGCCGGCCCCAGATCCCGCGATCGCCCCCGATCGCCCCGCTCTCGCCGAGGTTGGTGAACCTGAGCTTCGACATGTCCGGCAACAGCACGACGTACGCGGCGATCATCACCGTGGTCTTGCCGGCGCCGTTGGTGCCCTCGAGCGCGGTGACGTGGCGATCGAGCAGGTAGCGCTCGTAAAACACGCCCTTCCAGTTGACCAGCGCCAGCGCCGCGATCCGTGCTCGACTCATGTGGCGTCGCCGTCGTCGTCATCGTCGAGGTCGATCCGCCGGAGGACGCCGCCGCCCGTCGCCGGCGTGACCTCACCGCTGGGTTCCACGGCGTGCTCGTCCTGGTCCTCGGGGAGATCGTCATCATCGTCGCGGTCGAGCCGTTGCACCGCGACCGCGCCGCGGTGCGCGCCGTCGTCTTCCGGAAGATCGTCGTCGTCGTCGCGGTCGATCCGCTGGACCACAGCAACCGGTTTCTCTGCCGCGGGCTCGCCGCTGCTTCGAACCGTGGGCCCGTCACCAGCAGCGTCGTCGTCGCGGTCACTCCGCTGCACCACAGCAGCCGATTGCGGCGATGCGGCCTCGCCGCTACGGCTGCTAGCGGGTGCAGCGCCGTCGTCGTGCCCGATCCGCTCCACCGCAACTGCGGGCATGGCCGTTGCGGCTTCGCCGCTACTTCGGACCGCGGGCCTGTCACCGGCAGCGTCGACGTCGCCATCGATCCGCTGCACCACGGCAGTCGATGTCGCCGACGCGAGCTCGCCGCTACTGCTGACCGCGGGCCCGTCACCAGCAGCGCCGTCGTCGCCATCGATCCGCTGCACCACGGCAGTCGATTTCGCCGACGCGGGCTCGCCGCTACGGCTGACCGCGGGCCCATCACCAGCAGCGCCGTCGTTGTGCTCGATCCGCGGCACCACAGCACCGAGCTTCGCCGCGGCCTCGCCGCCCATCATGACCGCGTTGCCGTCATCCTCGCCATGGCGGTCAGCCCGCACGGCAGCGCTGCGCTTCGTGGTGGCGGCATCGTCGCCGGACACCGCTGCTTGGCCTGCCTCGCGATCGCCGATGCGCCGGCCGCCCCGCCGCACCACGGCACCGGGCTTCGCAGGTGCGGTCTCGCTCGGTTTTTTGTCTACGTCGCCATCATCGCGCGCGATCCGCCGCACCACGGTACCGGGGTTCGCCGGTGCGGTCTCGTCGCCATGCACCACGCGCCGCACGACCGCCTGGTCGGCGTCCCGTCCGCCGCCCGGAGCTGGCTCGCCCACTTCGGCGTCGTCGGTGGCGCCATCCTCCTCGTCACCGTCGGGATCGTCCTCACCCTCGTCATCTGCCGCGGTGCCTGCGTCTGCCGCCCCTTCGTCTTCGAGCGCGATCTCGCCGCGCGCCACCAGCTGCGCGAGCGCCTCCGCCGGCTCGGACAGCCCACGCACCGGCTCGGCGAAGCGCAGCAGCGCCGGGCGCAGGCGCAGCTGCTCAGCGTCGAGCATCTCGACGAACCCCAGCCCGGCGAGCCGGCGGACGGCTTCGCTGACCCGCGTGCGTACGTTCTTCTGGGCGACGCGCTCGTCGTAGCGCCGCCGCTTGGGGTTGAACGCGCGGATCAGCGCATCGGTCCCCATCACCGCGGCGAGCTGCGCGATCAGCTCCTCGGTGGTGTGCAGCCCACCGCGCTCGATGGTCGACGGATGCAGGTACAGCAGCGCGAGCGCCTGCCCGACCAGCATGTCGCCGGTGGCGAGCTGGCGGCGAGACAGCTTGTCACCGGTCGGCAACAGGTAGAAGTAGCCGTCCGGCTTGTGCACCAGCTCGCAGCCGTAGCGGCGATAGAACGCCTCGAGGTGGTCCTGCGCGTCGCCGAGTAGCGCATACCAGGCGACGTCGTCGCGATCGACGTGGCACCCGCGGCGCAACGCCAGATCGAGGTCCGGAAAATCGGGATCGAGGATCACGTCCTGCAGCTGCGCATATCCGGGGCGCGTCATTGCGAATCTCCGTCTGGCACAGTCTGCGGCTCCGAGACTGACGCCGTTCCCGCACTCGATGTGGTGACAAGGTCGGAGGTGGCGACCGCGCTGGACACGCTCGCCGTCGCTGCGCCCGTCGCCGTCGCGCGGGTCGATGCCGCCGCGCCGGTCGCGATTGCGCCAGCACTCACCTTGATCGCCCAGTCCTCGATCTCCAGATCGTCGCCGACCGCGACCCACGGCCGCTCGATCGCCGACGACGCCCGCGCGAGCTTCGCCACCGTCTGCGCGACGCGACCGGCCTCGACGAAACGCTCCGGCCCCGGCAGCTCCGCCGTCACCTCGCCGGTCACCGCCGAGAGCGCCGTGGCGCCGGCGCCGAGCGCGCGCGCCACCTTGCCATCGAGGACGACCTGCGGATCCTCGCCGGCATCTGCCTCGGGCTCGCGCTCGCGCGGCGCGCGCGGCCGCACCACCGGCGGCCGATCGGGCATTCCGGCCACCGCGCGGAGCAGCCGGATCGGCGGCGCACCCGCGTACGCCAGCGCGAATCGCCGTCCCGCGCCCGCGAGCTGGTCGCGCAGCCGCTGCATCAGCGCACGCGTCGGATCGAGCCGCACCACGTCGCGCAGATAGCGATGCACGTACTGGAAGTACTCCGACCACGCGCGCTGCCGAGCCGAGCCCCACGCCGCGATCCGATCCACCTGATCCATCAAGCGATGCGCCGCGGCCTCGCCGTCGGCCTCGCCGGCCGCGACCGCGAGATCTTCGATGTCCTGGAGCACGGCGAGCAGCACGCTGGTATCGCGCAGCAGGATCTCGTTGAGCTCGCGCAGCGTCGCGCTGGTCGATTCGAGCAGATCCTGACAGCGGTCGATCGCGCCGAACCAATCGGCCTCGAGCAGCCGGCGGATCTCGCCCTGAAAATCTTCCTGCTGCATGTCGAGCCCGCGCTGGCGGCGCTCGATGCCCGCGACCAGCTCCGCGATCGTCACCCGCAGCGGCCCGACGACGCCGTCCTGCCATGCCGCCGGACCGGTCGCGCGGCGCGCCGCCTCGAGCACGCTGGCGAGCGCGACCTGCAGGCTGTGCGTCAAGAGCCCGAGCGTCTCGCGGGTCAGCACGTCCTCCTCGAGGTAGAACTGCACGATGCCGGTCGCCAGCCGCGACAGCGCGAACTCGCCGGTGCGCACGACCCCCTGGCCGTCGACCCGCGCCAGCAGTCGCTGATCGCGCAGCCGCTGGATCGAGTGCGTCGCGCGCCGGCGCAGCTGATCGGCCGCGGGCTGCACCGCCGCGCTCGCCTGGGCAAACACGTCCTCGAGCTGCGCCTCGGTGAACGACGTCAACCCCGCCGCCTCGCCGCGTACATGCAACGCCACCAGAAAGCAAATATCGAGCGTGCCAAGCTCGAGCGCGAGCCGCCGCTCGGCGATGACCGCCAGCACGCGCTCGGGAGTACTGCGAGGAGCCGACACGGCGATCGCTCTATAGCCGCTCGTGCCCGGCAGGTCGACTCGCCACGCGCAGATCCGTCGCGCTGTCGCGCGCCCCGCGCTCGCGGTATGCTCGCCGCGTCGTGGACCGAGCCAGCGATCCCGCGCTGCGGCTCCGCATCGCAGCCGTGCGCGATCACGTCGCGGCCGTCCGTCGCGGGGTCCGCCTGCCCTCGATATCACGCGTCAACGTGAACGCCGCCGGCGCCGCAAGATCGCCCTCGCGGCTGCGGGCACCGCCACGATGACCGTCGCGCTGCTGCTGCTGCGCCGCCTCCCGGTAGGAGGCAGCGCAGCGCCGAGGTCGCGCTCGCAGCCTGGCGGCGGCACCTCATCGGGCTCGGCGCCCGCGATCAACGGGCGGGCGCAGCCGGCGCCTCGTCGTCCGGACAGATCGTGAGCTGGAACTTGCCGTTGACCTCGTTCCCGCCGTTGTACGTACCGTGCAGACCACCGGTCACCGTCGTGGCAGTCACGGTCTCGATCACGACTCGTCCGTCGATCGTGACCAGGTTACTCAGGCCATCGGCGAACGTCATGTTGCGCGACAGGCTCATGTCGTAGTCACCGGGCTGCTTGGGAATCGAAGCGATCAGGTGTGGCCCCGTAGGGTCGCTGTCGACACAGGGTGTGTAAGCCGATGGATAGAACGCGGCAAAGAAGTCGCCGTCGCCTTCGGACAGGAACGCGTCCGTCGAGCCGGCCTGGAACACCCAGGGCTGCCCACTCACGGTCCCCGCGAGATTCGTCGTCGCGATATCGACGTCCGAGGCGGACGAAGCAGCACAGCCCGAGAACGAGACGATCGCGAGCACGAGGGTCGCAGGAATCTTGGTCATAAGCGTCATACGCAGCATGGCGCATGACGAGTCATTTTGGTGGCCGCGCCTGCACGATCGCTACTCGGGCGTACCTCTGCCCACCGGGGTTTGCACTCTATCCGCCGGTACGCTGCGCGCGAGGAGCCGCCCTGATGCCATGACAGGCGAAGACCGCACGCAGATGTGGAACCCTATTCCAGACTTGCATCAGCGTCTTGCGGGCTTCAACACTGCCACCGAGAGCACGGTCGCCGTGTCCCATCCATGTTCCGTACTGACTGCGACGCCGGCTCCTGTTCACGCCACCGGCCGCGGACACCGCCGCAGAGCCTCCCGGATCCATTGCTCGATCGTCGCCCCCGGACCGAGGCCTGCCGCAGCCGCTGCGACGGCGGCGGTCGCAATCGCCGGCTTCCAGCCGAGCGCGATCAGCGCCGCTTTGGCCTGTGTGCGGAAGATCGCGGCGTCGAGCTTGCCAGGCGCGGCAGCGGCCGCGCGCGCGTCCACGCGGGCGCTGATCACCGGGATGGCAGGCGCGTCGGAGTATCCGCTCCCAGGTGCGCCCATGTGGGCGCCGGTCACGGGAATGCCGGGCGCGTTAGAGTGTCCGTTCCCAGGCGCGTCCATGTGGGCGCCGGTGACTGCGCGAGCTGCGGCGATTGCGTCGCTGGCGAAGCGTCAAGCGAAATCGACAAGATGTTCTCGATCTCAAACGAACAACATCGAGCCCAAGCAGCTCAACGGGTGGCAGTCGAAGACGACGTTCGTCTCCGAAACCGATCACGGCGGCGATCAAACCGGTCGGTGCTCTAGCGACATAGCGGCCACGGCGGCCACGGACCTCTGAAGACCAACAGGTTGCCAGTGGACAGTGGCGCTCGGCCGGCAACCGGATCAGGTAATCCGGAGGCGCAGCTCGACAGCGTTGTCGCCACTGCCCACAGCCCGACACCCTGCGCGGATGCTGCGCTTACCGAACTCAATGAGTCGTTCTGTTCGGAGGATAACGACAAGCCCTCGCCGAGGCGCAACAGATGAAGTATGGACATCGGGGCATCAGCAAGTATCGCACTGAGGGCAGCGCTGTCGTTCATGGTCGCTCGGCCAGGATCTACTCCGATGCTCAGCCGAAGACGTCGATCGCAGTTGACCATCGCATCCAGAGCCCGCGCACGACTAGCGTCACACCCGCGCAAGGCAACGGTCCAACCCAAATCATTAAAATCCGAAAAAAACGGAGCACCCGCGCGGGGCACTGGGCTGTGGGCAGTGGCGACGACGCTGTCGAGCTGCGCCTCTGAAGCCAACGAACCAGCTACCAGCCGAGCGCCACTGTCCATCAGGCCACCCGTTGGTCTCCCGAGGTCCACGGCGCGGCTTGGCCAGGCGAGTCCACCGGCCCCACCGGCCGAATCGGAGTCGCCGTTTCGGATGCGCGCATCCTCGCACGCCGCCCAGCGACGGCGAGCGCGGCCTGGTATCGTCGCAGCCGTCATGAAGCGGCGGCGTCCACGCTCGCTCGCGGATCGAACCGTCGAGCGGCGCTCGCGGACGATTGGCGCCGCAGCGCCGCAGCCTGTGTGAACACTGATGTGGGCTGTAGCCGCCAGTGCACGGCTGCAGCCACGCCCCAGCTCAGCCGGCCCACCGGGATACGGCACGCCCGCGAAGCGCGACGGTCCCAAGATGCGGTACACTGCTTGCTGCGATCGATCAGGTGAGTGCAGTCGCCGCGGCTGCCATGATCGATGTACGCGAGGCCACTGCGCACTCGTGCGTTCTACACCGCCGCAAGCTTCGCAAGCTCATATCGCCAGAAGGAAGTCACTCATGAACAACCACGTACGTATCACTCTCGCCGTCGCACTGGCGGCGTGCAACGGCACCGGGACCACGACGGAGCCCGACGCATCGGTGCTAGCCGACCCGGCGAACGCTCGCGCGCTGTCGACCGAGACCCCGCCGGGATTGGCGATGGCGGTCCTGCGCCCGGTGTCGGGCCTGAGCACACTGCCCGCCGGGTGTGGCGTGCAGAACCCCAATGCGGTGCTGTACCGCAACTCCGAGGTGCAGCCGATGGTCGTCGCTGACCCCGGCAACCCCTCGCACCTCGTGGCCAACTTCCAGCAGGATCGGTGGTCGAAGTTCGGCGGTAACGCCGTCGTCACGTACATCTCGTACAACGGCGGCTTCGACTGGCATCCCGCGCGCGCGCAGCCGAAGTTCACGCACTGCGCCGGCGGGACGGCGGCGAACGGCGGCGACTACGAGGTCGCGACCGACAGCTGGCTCGCGTACGGCGCGCACGGCACGGTGTTCCAGGTCGTGTTCGCGATCAACCAGGTCGCGAGCTACACCACGGCGATCGTGGTGAGCCGCTCGACCGACGGTGGCGAGACCTGGTCCGACCCGGTCTCGCTGATCGCGGACACCAACCCGGAGTTCTTCGACGACCGACCGACGGTCACTATCGATCCGAGCCACCCCGACCACGTCTACGTCGTGTGGGATCGCGTCGACGATACGTCGACGAGCACCGACGAGCACTGGGTGCAGCCGCTCTACCTCGCGCGATCGTTCGACAACGGCGTGACGTGGGAGATTCCGCGCGACGTCCACGACACGGCCGTCAACAGCGGCACGATCGGCCACGACCTCGTCGTGCTCGCCGACGGCACGCTCGTCGATGCCTACGACCTCGCGACCGACACCACGAACTCGGCCGAGGTGCTGCGCTCGACCGACGGCGGCGCCACGTGGGGCCCGCCGACCACGCTCGCGCCGCTGCCGGCGACATGGACGATCAGCAACCCCGACGGTGCCGGGCCGGGCATCCGCAACGCGGCGATGCCGCTGCTCGCGGTCGGACGCGACGGCACGACGATCCACGCCGTGATCGCCTCCGCGGCCGCCGACGGCACCCAGCACGTCGCGTTCACTGAGTCGGGCGACAAGGGGATGACCTGGTCCGCCCCGGTCGTCATCGATCACGCGCCCGCAGGCACGAGCGCCTTCACGCCGATGATCGCCGTCGGCCGCGACGGCCGCATCGGCGTCACGTACTACGACACCCGCAACAATACCTCCGACCCGTCGACCGTCCTGGCCGACCTGTGGTTGGTCACGTGCTCGGCCCACTGCACGCAGCCGGCCGCGTGGACCGAGCGCCACGTCGCCGGATCGTTCGACGTCCTGCGCGCGCCGGCGACCGGCCTCGGCCTCATGATCGGCGACTACATCGGCCTCGTCGGCGGCCCGAACGGCACGTTCGTCTCGGTCTTCGATCGCACGAACGCCGACGCCAACAACCCGCAGGACGTCGTCGCCGCCATCCTGCGCTGACGCCGGGCGGCCTGGTATTCTCGCACGCGTCATGAAGCCACGGCGTCCACGCGACTACCAGGAGCTGCTCCGCTCGGGGCGGTGGTTCGCCGCGCTGCCCGACGACCTGCAGGGCCGGCTGCTCGACGCCGCGGTGGTGTGTGCGGCGGGCGCCGGCGAGCAGATCTTGGCACGCGGGGCGGATCCGTCGGGGATGTATGCGGTGATCGACGGAGCGGTGCGGGTGACCGGGCAGATCGAGGCCGGGCGCGAGGTGCTGCACATGATGATCGAGCCGCCGAGCTGGTTCGGCGCGCTGTCGGTGATCGACGGGCTGCCGCGCAACCAGGACGCGACCGCCGATGTTGCGACCGCGCTGCTGCATGTGCCGCAGCGGGAGCTCGAGGCGATCCTGGCGGCCGAGCCGCGGTACTGGCAGCAGCTGGCGATCCTGACCGCGCAGAAGCTGCGGCTGGCGATGCTGGCACTCGAGGATCTCGCGCAGGTGCCGCCGCGGGTCCGGCTCGCACGCCGGCTGGCGATGATGATCGAGGGCTATGGCGACCACACGCATCAGCGCAGGACGGTGGAGCTGCGGCAGGACCAGCTGGCGATGATGCTGAGTATGTCGCGGCAGACGGCGAATCAGCTGCTGAAGGAGCTCGAAGCGATGGGGCTGGTGAAGCTGGCGTACGGCGAGGTGGAGATCGTCGACGCGCAGGCGCTGCGGACGCTCGGCGGCCTCGGGTCACCCGGCTGACCGCAGCCGAGATCGTCGACGCGCATGGGCTGCAGGCGCTCGGCGGGCGGATCACGCAGCCGCCAGGTCGCGGTCCAGATCTCGGTGCACGGGACGGCCCCGGGCGTCAGTGGGCCGGTGGCAGCGGGGCAGCGTCGAGGTCGTACAGTGCAGGTGCGCCGAGGCCGAGCTTGTCGAGGTCGGGCCGGATCTTGGCGGCGTCGCCCACGATCGAGATCAGCATGCTGCGCGACGCGAGCAGGGCCTGGGCGGCGGCCCTGGCATCGCCGGCGGTGACCTTGCGAATGCCATCGGCAAAGTGGGCGTACCAGTCGTCGGGCAGCTTGTGAAGCGCGAGCTCGACGAAGGCGTCTGCCGTCTCGGCGTTGGTGTCGAACAGCGACGGCAACGCGCGGATGAGGTTTTGCTTGGCCTTGTCGAGCTCGGCGACCGGAGCATCGTTGGTCGCGAGATCGTCGAGGATCTTGAGGACCTCCGAGATGCCGGTGGCGGTGGACGGCGTGACGATCGCGGCGTCGACGACCAGCGGCCCCGGGGCGACCCACCAGTTCATCGTCGCGTAGGCGTGATAGATGATGCCGAGTTGTTCGCGCAGCCGCTGGGTGATCCGGCCCGTGAAGCCGCCGCCGAACATGGTCCGCGAGACCTCGAAGGCGTAGTAGCGCTTGGCGTTGCGATCGGGGCCGATCACGCCGATCCGCACGTCGGATTGCGCCGCGCCTGGACGGTCGACGAGCTGGATCCGTGGACCGCCCCGGGCGACCGCGCGCGCCGTCGCCGCCGGTGGCCGAGCGGTCCTGGGGCGCCAGCGGCCGAAGCCGGCATCGAGCACCGTCTTGAGCGCCGGCGGGTCGACGTCACCGACCACGACGAGAGTCATCGCCGCGGGACTCCAGTGGTCGCGGTAGAACGCGGTCACGTCGGCGGCGGTGATCGCCGCGACGTCCGCGGTGACGCCAGTGACAGGATGACCGTAGGGGCTGTCGAGCCCGAACAGCGCTTCGTTGAGGACGATCGCCGCGACCTCGGGCGGGCGATCCCGGCGCTGCGCGAGGGCGGTGGTACGATCGCCCTGGATCCGCGCGAGCTCCTTGGGATCGAACGCGGGCTGTGTGACGATCTTGGTCAGCAGATCGAGCGTCGGCTCGAGCGCCTTGCTCAGCAGCCTCACGGTGATGCGCGCGTCGTCGGTCTCGGCGCGCGTCGTGATGCGGGTGCCCAGACGGTCCTGGGCTTCGACGAGCGCGAGGGCGGACAGGCCTCCCGCGCCTTCGTCGAGCAGATCGGCGGTGAACGCGGCCAGCCCGCGGCGTTGCTTGGGATCGGCGGCGGCGCCGGCGCCCGGCACCAGCAGATCGAGTGCGATGATCGGCAGGGTGTGATTCTCGACGACCAGCACGGCGAGGCCGTTGTCGAGCCGCAGCCGGGTCGCGACCGGCGGCGCGAACACCGGTTCGGCGGTCGGCGGCGGTGGCTTGGTCCAGTCGGCGATGCCCGACTTGTCGAACGGTGCCGCGATCGCGGGCGCGACGGCGAGCACGATGCATGCGGCGAGGGCGCGGCGGATCACGGCAGGCCCTCCGGCTTCTTGCCGGGCTCGATGGTGAGCACGACCCGCGCGGTCGGCGGGAGGTGCGTTGCCGCGGCGGCGCGCAGCGCCTTCGTGGTCACCGCCCGATAGCGCGCCAGGTCGTTCGCGAGATACGCCGGATCGTGGACAATCACATCGTAATAGGCGAGCTGGACTGCGCGGAGATAGAGTGACTCGAGCCGGTGGAGCAGGTCCGACTCGAAGGCGCTCTGCGCCCGCTCGAGCTCGTCGGGCGACGGGCCGGCCGCGGCGAGCTTGCCGACCTCCTCGGTGATCTCGGTGATCAGCCGCGCTGGATCGACGCCCGGCTTGGCGGTCGCCCGGATCTGAAATACGCCGGCCAGCGAGTCCGCGTCGAACCACGCCACGACGTCCTGGGCGATCTTCTCGTCGTAGACCAGCCGCTGGTACAGCCGGCTGGACTTGCCGCCGCCGAGGACCGCGGCCGCCAGCGCCAGCGGCGCCTCCTCCGCGGTGAACACGGCAGGGCCGCGCCACGACAGGTAGACCCGCGGCGCCTTGACCTCGTCGGTGGTATGGAGGACGACCGGCTCGGTCAACGGCGCCGGCGCCCGGTACCGGGGGCGCGCCGGCTCGGACGCCTTCGGGATCCACGCGAAGTACTGCGTGGCCAGCCGCTTGACGTCGTCGAACGCGACGTCGCCCGCGATCACCATGGTGACGTTGTTCGGTACGTAGTAGGTCTTGAAGAACCGCGCCACGTCGGGGAGCGCGGCCGCGCGGAGGTCGGCAGCATAGCCGATCGTCGGCCAGTGATAGCCATGATCCTTGGGCCACAGACGATTCTTGATCAGGATCGACGCCATACCGTAGGGCCGGTTCTCGTAGTTCTGACGGCGCTCGTTGAGCACCACGTCGCGCTGATTGTCGAGCTTGGGTTGATCGAGCGTGTCGATCAGCCCGGCCAGCCGATCGGCCTCGGACCACATCATCATCTCGAGGAAGTTGGCGCTCGCGACGTTGTGGTAGAGCGTGATGTCGCCGTCGGTGAACGCCGAGGTCGAGCCGCCCGCGGCCTCGAACAGCCGATCGAGCAGCCCGTCCGGCAGGTGCGTCGAGCCCTTGAACATCAGGTGCTCGAACAGGTGAGCGAACCCGGTGCGGTTCGCGACCTCGTCTTTCGAGCCGACGTGGAACAGCATCACCTGATAGATCAGCGGCGCCTTGTGATCCTCGATCACGTGGACCCGCAGTCCGTTGGGCAGCTGGAACGACTGATAGGCGATCTTCGGCTCCGCGCGCACCGGGCTGGTGGCACCGACCCAGAACACCGCCACCCATAGTACCCACAACAGCGAACGTGTCATCGTGGCGACGCTACCACGGTGAGGCAGACACAAATGTGTCGGCTGCCTGACAGTGTGCGGCAAGATGCGGGTCTACCGTGCCGGGATGCGCTCCGTCCTCGTCTCGCTGATCGCCGTCGCCGCGTGCCGCCACGACGTCATTCCCCCCCCCCAGCCCACGGCGGTGAAGGTCGCGCTGGTCGAGCACGCCGTCAGTGCCGCCGGTACCCACTACTCGGCGCAGATAAACCCTGCCACCCGGCTCGATCTGTCGTTCAAGGTCGGCGGCTACGTGGCCTCGGTGGCGACCATGCCCGGCGTCGACGGCAAGCCGCGCCTGCTGCAGGACGGCGATCGGGTCCACGCCGGCATGGAGCTCGCGGCGATCCGGCGCACCGACTACGCCCAGAAGCTCGCCGAGGCCCAGGCCGCCCTCGCCCAGGCCAAGGTGGGGCTCGACCAGGCCGAGCTCGACTACAACCGCACGCAGAAGCTGGCCGAGACCAACGCGATCGCGGGCGCCGAGCTCGACGCGGCACGCACCAAGCGCGACGGCGCCGCCGCCACGCTGTCGGGCGCGCGGGCGCGGCTCGATCAGGCGGCCACCGCGCTGTCGGATACCGTGCTGCGGGCGCCGCTCGACGGCATCGTGCTCAAGCGCTCGGTCGAGGTCGGTGCGCTCGCCGCGCCCGGCACGATCGCGTTCTCGGTGGCCGACGTCGGCAGCGTGAAGGCGGCGTTCGGCGTGCCCGACGTGGTGCTGCCGCGGGTCCATCTCGGCGCCGCGCTCACGATCACCACCGAGGCGTATCCCGGCGAGAAGTTCGAGGGCCGGATCTCGCTGATCGCGCCGTCGGCGGATCCGCGGAGCCGCGTGTTCGAGGTCGACGTCACGATCCCCAACGCCGACGGCCGGCTCAGGCCCGGCTCGGTGGCCGCGCTGTCGCTCGAGGGCGCCGGCGACGTCACGACCGCGACCGCGCCGCTGATCCCGCTGTCGGCGATCGTGCGCTCGCCGGGCCACCCCGCGCAGTTCGCGGTGTTCATGATCGACAACGCGAGCGGCCACCCGGTCGCCCGCGTGCGCGACGTCGAGCTCGGCGAGTACCTCGGGCGCGTGATCCCGGTCAAGCGCGGGCTGACCGGTGGCGAGACCGTCGTCGTCCAGGGCGCCGGGCTCCTCTCGGACGGCGAGTCGGTCGAGGTGATCCGGTGAGCGATCACCACGCCGAAGAGCGGGCGCGCGACGCGGACATGGTCGCGCACAAGCACAACACCGCGCGGTTCTTCACCGAGAACCGCCACATCGCGTGGGTCGCGCTGATCGCGACGATCGCGTGGGGCGCGTACGGCTACGCCCGGATGCCCAAGGCCAAGGATCCGACGATCGAGGTCCGGGTCGCGGTGGCGTCGTGTACGTGGCCCGGCGCCGAGGCCGAGAAGGTCGAGCAGCTGGTCACGCGCAAGATGGAGCAGAAGCTCGCCGAGAATGCCAATGTCGAGAAGATCGAATCGATCAGCCGGACCAGCGTCGCGATCGTCTATGTCACGCTCAAGGAGGACGTCGCCGACCGCGCCAAGGAATGGGACAACATCCAGGGCCGGCTCGACGCGATCCACGATCTGCCCCAGGGCGCCGGGCCGATCCAGTTCCAGCGCGACTTCGGCGACACCGCGACGCTGATGCTCACGGTCGCGAGCCCCAAGGTCAGCGACATCGAGCTCCAGCTGCGCGCCGCCTCGGTGAGTAAAGCGATCACGGCCGTGCGGGCGGGGGCGAAGTCGCCCCCCGGGACCGCGCGCGCCACGATGGTGATCAGCTACCCCTCCGACATCAACACCGGCGTGATGCGGCGGCTCAGCGACCGCGTGCTGCGCTACTTCGACGCCCTGCCCGGCACCGGCGACGCGCGGTTGATCGAGAACCCGGGGTTCTCCGCGATCGACGTCGCGACCACGCTCGACGACGCGACGCTGCTCGCCCGGCTCGGTGAGTTCGCCGAGACCGAGCTGCGGGTCTCCGAGCTGCACCCCGATGTGTGGCTGCCGACGGTGATCCGCGATCCCAAGGATGCCCAGGCGCGGCTGACCGGGGTCGCCGGTAGCCGGTACAGCCACCACGAGCTCGATCGCGTGACCGATCAGATCCAGCGCTACCTGCAGCGCGTCCCGATCGTGTCGAAGGTGACGCGGACGGGCGTCCTGCCCGAGCAGATCCACCTCGAGTACTCGCAGGAGCGGCTCGCGTCGTACGGCGTGCAGGTGTCGCTGCTCGGCACCGCGATCGGCGCGCGCAACATCACGGCGCCCGGCGGGGTGCTCGAGGTCGCCGGCAAGAATGTCTCGATCGACCCGTCCGGCGAGTTCACCAACGAGCAGCAGATCGGCGAGGTGGTGGTCGCGACCAGCGCCGCCGGCGCGCCGGTCTACCTGCGCGACCTCGTCGACATCGGCCGCGACTACCAGAGCCCCGCGCGGTTCCTCAACTACCTGACCACGCGCGACGCCCGCGGCCAGTTCTCGCGCAGCCGCGCGATCACGCTCGCGGTCAACATGCGGCGCAGCGAGCAGATCGCCGAGTTCGCGGCCCAGGTCGACGCCGAGCTGGCCAACGTGCAGCGCCTGCTGCCCGATGAGCTGATGTTGCGCCGGACCTCGGATCAGCCGCTCCAGGTCCGCGAGAACGTCGGGCTGTTCATGAAGTCCTTGTACGAGGCGATCTTCCTGGTCGTCATCGTCGCGCTGGTCGGGTTCTGGGAGTGGCGCACGGCGCTGCTGCTCGCGCTGTGTATCCCGATCACGCTCGCGATGACGTTTGGCCTGATGCAGGCGTTCGGCGTCGACATCCAGCAGATCTCGATCGCCTCGCTGATCATCGCGCTCGGCCTTTTGATCGATGACCCGGTGGTCGCGAGCGACGCGATCAAGAACTCGCTCGGCGCGGGCTGGAAGGCGCGGGTCGCCGCGTGGCTCGGACCGACCAAGCTCGCCACCGCGATCATGTTCGCGACGATCACCAACGTGGCGGCGTACCTGCCGTTCCTGACCTTGCCCGGCGACGTCGGCACCTTCATCCACTCGCTGCCGGTCGTGCTGAGCCTGTCGCTGATCGCGTCGCGCATCGTGTCGATGACGTTCGTGCCGTTGCTCGGCTCGCTGCTGCTACGCGCGCCACGCAAGCCACCCCCGACGCCGGCCGAGCGCCGCAGCCGCGGGTTCGGCAAGCTCTACACCCGCGTCGTCGGCTGGGCGATCGATCACCGCCTGCTGGTGTTCGGCGTCTCGGTCGTGCTGATCGCGGGCGCCGGGGTCTACGCCAAGCGCGTCAAGTCGGCGTTCTTTCCCAAGGACCTGTCGTATCTGTCGTACGTCGATATCTGGCTGCCCGAGGACGCCACGCTCGGCGCCACACGCGCCAAGGCGATCGAGGTCGGCCAGGTCATCGAGGCCGGCGTCGCCGCATGGTCGCGCGAGCACGGCAAGCCCGCCTCGGTCCTCGAATCGATCACCGAGTTCGACGGCGGCGGCGGGCCGCGGTTCTGGTTCTCGGTGTCGCCCGAGCTGCAGCAGCTCAACTACGCGCAGCTCGTGGTTCAGGTTGATGACAAGGAGGACACGCGCTACCTGGTGCCGTATCTCCAGGCGCGGGTCGCCAAGGCCGTGGCCGGCGCGCGTGTCGACGTCCGCGAGCTCGAGACCGGCAAGCCGGTCGGGATCCCGGTCTCGATCCGGATCTCCGGCGAGGATATTCCCAAGCTCCGCGGGTTCGCCGAGCAGGCCAAGGCGATCCTGCGCGCCACCCCGGGCGCCGCGCGCGTCCGCGACGACTGGGGCGCCGACACGTTCGCCGTCAAGCTCGAGGTCGACCCCGATCGCGCGAGCCTGGCCAACGTGACCAACCTCGACGTCGCGCAGTCGTCCGCCGCGGCGATGACCGGCGTCACCGTGGGCCGGCTGCGCGAAGGCGATCGCGAGATCGCGATCATCAGCCGGCTGCGCCCCGAGGAGCGCGCCCAGCTCAACGAGATCGAGAACCTGTACGTCAACGCGCAGAACAGCACGCAGAAGGTGCCGCTGGGCCAGGTCTCGCGGATCACGTATTCGCTGCAGACCGAGAAGATCCGCCGGCGCAATCAGTTCCGCACGATCACCGTCTCGGCGTTCCCCGCGGCGGGCCTGTTGCCGTCGCAGGTCCTCAAGGCGGCGCTGCCCACGCTCGAGGCGCTCCACCAGGCGATGCCGGTCGACTACCGGTTCGACATCGGCGGCGAGGCCGAGGAGCAGACCAAGAGCTTCCACAGCATGGCGATCGTGTTCGGCCTTTTGCTCGCGGCGATCTACCTCGCGCTGGTGCTGCAGTTCCGCAACGCCGTCAAGCCCCTGGTCGTGTTCGCCGCCCTGCCCTATGGCGCCGCGGCTGCGGTCGTCGCGCTCGTCATCATGGACGCGCCGCTCAGCTTCATGGCGCTGCTCGGGATCATCAGCCTGATGGGCGTGATCGTCAGCCACGTCATCGTGCTGTTCGACTTCATCGAGGAGATGCACGAGCGCGGCGAGCCGATGCGCGAGGCGCTGCTCGACGCCGGCCTGATGCGGCTCCGGCCGGTGCTGATCACGGTGGTCGCCACCGTGCTCGGCCTGGTCCCGCTCGCCCTCCACGGTGGGCCACTCTGGGAGCCGCTGTGTTACGCGCAGATCGGCGGCCTGTCGTTCGCGACGGTCGTGACCCTGCTGCTGGTGCCGGTGCTCTACACGATCGTGATCCAGGACCTGAAGCTGATCCGCTGGGACAAGCCGCCCGTCGACGATCCGCTGGCGCCGGGGTCCTGAGCGGCGCAGCGTCGCGCCGGCGGGTCCCGCAGCGCTCGTTGCCGCGCGACGCGATCGTCGTCGTGACGGCCGACGACCAGTGCTTCGGCGGGCGCTACCTCCAGCTCGCGCGCGGCGAGCGGCCGGACGTCGCGCTGGTGTGCTCGGGGCTGGTGCTCACGCGCTGGTACCGCGCGGCGCTGGCGAGCCACGGCATCGCGATCCCGCCCGCCACTGGCGCATCTCTAGGCGAGGCGCTGCTGCGCACCGGCCGGCCGGTGTTCGTCGATCCCGGCCTGACCCGCGTCCTCGCCGGCTATCCGAGCTATCCGTTCGGTGTGGTGATGCGCATGCTGCCACCGGGCCGCGCCGTGCCGCGGGCGAGCGAGGTGGCCGCGATCAACCACGACCTCTACGCCGCGTTCGACGTCGATTATCCCAGGCCCGGCCGCGACGACGACTACGCCGCCCTCGCCCACCACCGCTACGCTGCCTGCTGGGCGGCCATCGCGCAGCTGCTCGACGCCGCCGGCGATCGCAGCGCGGCACGCGACGCGTTCGACGTCACCCGCGCGTTGCAGCCGGCCGACGACTGATCGCGCGGCCGGATCGAGGCAGGCAGTCGCCCGCTCGACGTGCCCGCTCGACGTGCCCGCTCGACGTGCCCGCTCGACGTGCCCGCTCGACGTGCCCGCTCGACGCGCCCGCTCGACGTGCCCGCTCGACGTGCCCGATGTCTGTACGCGCATGCGCAGACCGGCACACAGCGTGCAGCGCTGATCCGCTCGAAGTGCCGCTTTGCGTCTCAGAGCGGCTCTGATCATCGCGGTCGCGGCGCGGCGCAGCCGTACCGCTCGCGCGGCAATCTCCAGCCGTGGCGGCAGCCGTGGCCCCACCCGCGCGGAGGCCGGGCGATCGTTCGCCATCATCATGACTTCGCTGCCGTTCCGGTGCGCTACGCCCGTCCGGAGCTGCGTCGACGGGCGGCACCACGGCCGGTCGAGGATCCAACCCGGGTGTGTCGAACCACTCAGCAAAATTGGCAATCGTTTACGAGAACATCGCATTATCATTTATCGGACTGGGTAGTTTTGAGCGCGAAAGTGACAATCCGCGGCACCACGAGGAGCCGCGTCTGACTGTTCGTGAGAGTTAGCGACGGCACACCCGTTGCTCTGGTGCTCCAGGCATGAAGCTCCTCAAGAAGGCCCAGCGCGGTTTCACCCTCATCGAATTGATGATCGTCGTCGCGATCATCGGCATCCTCGCAGCCGTCGCGATCCCGGCCTTCATGGATTACATGAAGCGCTCGAAGAAGACCGAAGCGTCGCTCCAGCTCAACAAGATCGGCAAGAACGCCAAGCGCGTCTACTCCGAGACGTCCGCGTACATCGTCGGTACGGCTCTACAGCTGCCGGTCAAGCCCGGTGGTGGCGGCTGCTGCGGCGGTCCGAACAACCACTGCGTGGCGGTTCCCGCGACGTTCGCTGGTGAAGCGACGTGGAAGCAGCTCGACTTCCAGGTCGACGAGCCCAGCTTGTTCGTCTACGACTATACCGGCACGGCCTCGACGTTCGCCGCCAAGGCCACGGGCGACCTCGACTGCGACAACACCGAGATCACCTACACGCTCAACGGCACCGCGACCAGCGGCAACCCGGCCGTGACCATGACTGAACCGGCGGTCAACGCCGACTAACGAATCGCGGGACTGATTGCCGAGGTGCCGCCACCGGCACCTGTCCCCGGTTTCGGATCGCCGACCAGCAGGCGCTGCAACGTCTCTGGGCTTTCTAGCAGCGTCTGACTGTCACTGCGGTGGACGATCTTGCCGCGGTCCAGGACGATCGCCTGGTCGGTCAGCGACAGCGCGATCCGCGCGTGTTGCTCGACGACGATGATCGCCAGTCCGGTATCGGCCCGCAGGGTCCGGATCACCCGGACCAGCTCCTGGGCGATGATCGGCGCGAGCCCCTCGAGCGGCTCGTCGAGCAGCAGCAGCGTCGGGTTGGTCATCAGCGCCCGGCCGATCGCCAGCATCTGCTGCTCGCCCCCGGAGAGCTGATCGCCCAGGTTGGTGCGCCGCCGGGCCAGGCTGGGAAACAGCTCGTAGATCCGGGTCGGATTCCACGGTCCCGGCCGCGCGACCGCGGTGAGGTGCTCGTGAACGGTCAGCGAGTGAAACACCAGTCGCTCCTGCGGTACCCAGCCGATACCGGCGCGGGCGCGCTGGAAGGTCGGCATCGCGCCGAGGTCGTTGCCCCGCCAGCGCAGCTCCCCGCGGCGCAGCGTGGTCAGCCCCATCATCGTGATGAGCAGCGTGGTCTTGCCGACCCCGTTGCGGCCCAGCACCGCGAGCGCATCGGCCTCCGCCAGCTCCAGCGACACGTCGTCGAGCACGACCGACTCGCCGTACCCGGCGGTGACACTTTTGAGCTCGAGGAGGGGCGGCACGCCCCGGAGTATTCCTCACGACGCGCGCGAAATCCCGCTACTTCGGCGGGTTCCTGTCAGCGCGGTCCAGCCCTCGCGTTGCTCGGAGGCCGCGCACGATGGTTCAACGCCGCTTGATGAGCCGCTTGCGCTCGATGAACAACCTGCCGGCAGCGTCGAGCTTGCGCAGTGCATACGTCGCGGTTGGACGTTCACCGAGATACGACCAGGCCTCCGGTAGATTCAACGCGAGCTCGGTCACCTCAGGATCATCATCGGCTTCGAGCAGGTTGATCAGGCGGACCATCGGTGCCTCGTTCCCGCCTTTCCCGCGCTGAAACGCGGGATGGACCACCGCGTTGCGAATCGCGCGCAATGTATCGACGACGCGTGCGAGGTCAGAATCCGTCGCGATGCCAGCAGGATCGAGACCACCATCCTCCGCACAGAAGATCAACTCCTGCATCAATGCGACGGCGGTGATGCACCACAGCCATTGCTGCGCATCGCCGAAGGCCCCGATGCTTCGGGCGAGTGTCTGAACGGACCAGGGAGCGACGCTCTCGATCGCGTGAATGTCATCGAGGCCACGGTGAGCGGCGAGCGTTCCGCGTACCCAGTGGTCGAGCGCCGCGACGGACTCGTCGTTCGCGAGCCACGTGGCGTCAAACGCCTCGCGCCAGGTCTTCACGAAGCAAGGCGTCGGAGCCGAAGCTGGACTGCTGGACGATCAGGACGCGCGCGCGCCTGTGCTTCTGGGCCGTAGAGCGCTGCGATCTCGCTCGGAGATAGCGACTCCGCGTAGGTTGCCTCGTAAACGGACACCCCAGCGCTCTGCCAGATCGCGAGTCGCCATGGTTCATGCTGAAGCAGCCCGAGCGAGTGCGCGTAGGTGTAGCGACCAGCCTCCGAGAGCGGCAGCCATACGAACCCGCTGACGGATTCGACGAGCACGAGATCGAGGCACACCAGCTCGTGGCGGTTGGTTTCGCCGATGCGACGCAGGATCGCACCGGTCGGGCGATAGGTCGGCGGTGCGAGCGGTGCCGGACGCCCCGGATCGAGCCAGTACCCGGACCACTGGCCGTCGATTTCTTCGCGGAGCGCGGAGGCGGTTGCGACCATGGATCCAGCGTACCGCCGATCGGTGCCTGAGTCGACGGTCGCGGTGGCCGTGGCGGCTATGCCTGCGGGCGCCCAGCTACGCCTCGCCCAGGTAGACATCGCGGACCCGCTGGTCGGCGGCGATCTCGCTCGGCGTGCCCTCGAGCAGCAGCTTGCCGTCGACCAGCACGGCGATCCGCTGGGCGAACCGGAACACCAGCTCCATGTCGTGCTCGATGAACAGCACCGTGACGTCGCGCGGCAGCGCCGCGATGATCTCGAACACCTCGGTGCTCTCGCCGGCCGGGATGCCCGACGCCGGCTCGTCGAGCAGCAGGACCTGCGGCCGCATCGCGAGCGCGAGCGCGATCTCGACCAGGCGCTGCTTGCCGTACGGCAGGTTGCTGGTGAGGGTGTTCGCGGTGGGACCGAGGCGCAGGCGGTCCAGCAGGTCCCGTGCCTCGGCGATCTGCTCGGTACAGCGCGCGACCGGCCGCATCCAGTGGCTCGCGACGCCGGTGCGCTCGCACACCGCGAGGACCACCGACTCGAGGACGGTCAGCCCGGCGAACAGCGTGTTGATCTGGAACGTGCGGGCCAGGCCGCGCTTGACCCGCTCGTGCATCGCGAGCGCGGTGACGTCGACCTCGCCGAGCAGCACGCGGCCCGCCGACGGGGCGTAGAACCCGGTGAGCAAGTTCACCAGCGTGGTCTTGCCGGCGCCGTTGGGGCCGATCAGCGCGTGCCGCGCGCCGGCCGGCAGCGCCAGGGTGACGTGATCGTTGGCGTAGACCCCGCCCCAGGTCTTGCACAGGCCCTCGGTGCGCAGCGCGAAGCTCATCGCGGCCTCCGGGCGAGCCAGGCGCGCACCGCATCGAAGCCACCCAGCACGCCGCCGCGTGCAAACAGCACCACGGCAACCAGCAAGAGGCCGATCCAGAGTTGCCAGTACTCCGGGCTCTGCCGTGCGAGGTAGTCCTGCATCAACATGAACAGCCCCGCGCCGACGAATGCACCGTACAGCCGGCCGGTCCCGCCCAGCGAGACCATGATCGTGACCGCCGCCGAGCGCTGGAAGTCGAGCACGTCGAGCCCGACGAATTGCGTGGTCTGCGCCAGGAGGCCGCCCGCGACGCCGGCCAGCCCGGCGCCGATCGTGAATGCCGCGACCAGCCGGCGGCCGACCGGCGCACCGAGCGCCGGCATCCGCCGAGCGCCTTCGCGGATCGCGCGCAGCGACAGGCCAAACGGCGAGTGGATGATCCGCTTGATGACCAGGAACGCGCCGAACGCGACGACGAGGCTGTAGACATAGGCGGTGTTGCCCGCGATGTCGAACCGGAACAGGCCGAGCACGCGCCACATCGGGACATCGGGCAGGCCATCGATGCCGCCGGTCACCACGGCCGCCTTGGTCGCGGCCTCGAGGAACAGCAGACCGACGCCGAGCGTGATCATGAGCTGCGCCAGCGCGCGACCGCGCACGACCAGGAAGCTGGTCGCGTAGCCGGCGACCGCGGCGATCGCGCCCGCGCAGACCAGGCCGGTGAGCGGCTCGCCCCAGCCGTGAACCGCCAGCAGCGCCGCGGTGTACGCGCCCAGCCCGAAGAACGCGGCGTGGCCCAGGGACACGATGCCGGCGTAGCCCAGGACGAGATCGAGTGACAGCGCGAACACGGCTGTGATGATCACCTGACTGCCGAGCACGCGATGGTGCGGAAATCCAACGTACGCCACGACCGGGGCGAGCCAGAGCAGGCTGTCTGCCAGCCGCCAGCGATCGGTCGGAAGCATGGGCGCCGGCCTCGGCTCGGGCGACGCGGCCGACGCGGCCGGCTCAGGCGACTCGGTCATTTACGGATCCTGAACAGGCCATGGGGGAATACCAGCAACAGGACCACCATGAGGCCATAGATCAGGAAGCCACCGACGCTCGGAATATAGTATTTGCCGACCACGTCGAACACGCCGAGCGCGACGGCCGCGGCCGCGCTGCCGAGGATCGAGCCCTCGCCACCGACCACGACGACGACGAGGAAGTAGACCATGAACTTGAACGGGAACGTCGGATCGAGCCCGAGCACGTCGATGCCGAGCGCTCCGCCCAGCCCGGCGAGCCCGCTGCCGAGCGCGAAGCTGATCGTGAACACGCGATCGACCGGGATGCCGAGCCCCGCCGCGGCGTGCGGGTTGTCCACCGCGGCGCGCAGCTGCGCACCGAACCGGGTCCGCGCGACCAGCGCGTGGAGCACCGCGGTGATCACCACGACGACCGCGATCAGAAACAGCCGGTACGCCCCGAGGTCGAGGCCGCCGACGTGGACCTGGCCGGTGAGCACGGCCGGCAACGCGATGTTCTGCTGGCTCGGCCCCCACACGTAGGTCGCCGAGGCGGTGGCGATGAACGCCAGGCCGATCGTGAACAGCACCTGATCGAGCGGCCGGGTCCGCGACACCCAGCGATACAGCGACCGCTCGGCCACCGCGCCCGCGAGTGCCATCGCGATCATGACCGCCGGCAGGGTCGCCGCGAACGGCACGCCCGCGCGCTTCATGAGCGCGATCGCGACGTAGCCGCCGAACATCGCGAACGCGCCGTGCGCGAGGTTGATGAAGCTCATCAGCCCCATCGTCACGGACATCCCGACGCTGATCACGAACAGCAAACTGCCGTACGCGACGCCGTCGAACAGGACGCTGAGGAACGCCGCGACCATTTGCGATCGTACTACTTCGCGGGATCTTTTACATTGTCGAACTGCGACAGCTCGACGTTGCGGAGCTCGCCGTTGACCTTGTCGACCCGCCGGACGTAGACGCTCTGGATGACATTGCGGGTCTCGGGATCGATCGCGATCGGCCCGCGCGGACTGGTCGCCGTGAAGTGCTTGAGGATCTCGAGCGCCTTGTCCGCGTCCATCGTGCCGCCGAGCTTGCGCTCGACCTCGAAGATCGCCGCCATGCCGTCGTACGCCGCCACCGACATGAAGTTCGCCTGCCCGGCCTCGCTGCCGTTGGCGTCGGTATACGCCTTGAGAAACGCTTTGTTCTCCGGCGAGTCGTGCGCCACCGAGTAGTGAAACGTCGTGACGATGCCGAGCGCGGGGTCGCCGATCGTCGGCAGCATGTGATCGTCGGTCAGATCGCCAGTCGCGATGATCTTGATGCCGGCCTCCGCGAGGCCGCGCTCGTGGAAGCTCTTCATGAACGTGATGCACTGCTCGCCCGCGGGGACGAACACGAACACCGCCTCCGGCTTGGCATCCTTGATCCGCTGGATGAACGACGAGAACTCGGGGTTCTTGAGCGGCACCCGGAGCGACTCGAGGACCTGGCCGCCGCCCGCGGTGAACGTCTTGATGAACGCGGCCTCGGCGTCGATGCCCGGGCCGTAGTCGGCGACCAACGTGGCGACCTTGTGGATGCCGTTCTTGTTCGCCCAGTCGCCCATCGGCGCGGAGATCTGCGGCAGCGTCATCGAGAACCGGACGATGTACGGCGACTTGGTCGTGATGATCGCCGTCGCCGCGTTCATGATGATCATCGGCGTCTTCGACTCGGTCGCGACCGGCGCCACCGCGAGCGCCTCGGGTGTGAGCCCGAACCCGGCGAGGAAATCGACCTTGTCGCGCACGACGAGCTCTTGCGCGAGCCGCTTGGCGACCTCCGGAACCGGCCCGGTGGTGTCGCGAACCAGCACCTCGATCTTCTTGCCCGCGACCGTATCGCCGTGCTCCTTGAGGTACGCTTTGACGCCGTACTGGATCTGCTTGCCGATGTCGGCGAACGGTCCGGAGAACGGGGCGATCAGGCCGATCTTGATCGTGGTCTTGGCGTCGTCCGCGGGCGGGGCGGCTGGCTTGTCGCCGGCCTGCGCGGCTGGCTTGTCGCCGGGCTTCTTGTCGCACGCCGTCAGCGCCAGGACGCCGAGGACGCCGACGGTCGCGATCGCAGCTCGAATTGCGGGTGGGAACAACATGAGGACCTCTTCGAGCCGCGCCGCGCGGCCTGTGGTTACGGTGTCGGAACCGGCGCCGGAGCGGGCGTTGGCGTCGCAGCGGGGGCCGGTGGCTGGTCGGTCGTCGATGCCGGAGCGGGCGTCACGTCCGGTGCGGGGGCGGGGGCGGGTACGGGGGCCGGTGCGGGGGCAGGGGGTCGCGCGCGATGAGAACCACGCGAGATTGTGGCAGAGAACTGATGCACCATGCCAATGCCAAACGCCTGAACGTCGGCTCCCGGCGCGGCCGGACCGCCCAGCGGCGGGAACGTCGAGTAGCTCGCCGACGCCTTGTTGATGAGCCGGTAGCCGACGGCGTAGACGTCGGTGTCCTTCGAGAACCGATAGAAGTAGCCCAGCGAGCCCAAGGTCGCGCCGAGGCCGTCGGTCGAGCAGGTGGTGCCGCCGACCACCGAGCACGAGCCGTCGAGCGCCTGACCGAACGTGCCCCAGATGTGGTGCTTGCCGAGCAACGTCTGGTCGAGCACGCCGTAGTACGCCGCCCGCGCGTGCTTGTTGACGGCGGTCGCGCTGGTGGTGTCGTCGTTCTTGTACGACAGATACTCGAACACCCCCGTGACCCGGGTGTCGAAGCCCTTTTCGAGGTGGGTGTACGACGCGACGATGCGGTGGCCCAGATCGGTCGACGACCGGTTGGTATTGGTGGGTGCCATCGAGCCGCCCTGCTGCGACAACCCGAAGTAATCGAAGTGGGCCTCGAACGCGTAGCGCAGCTTGAGCGGCCCACGGTCGAACGCGAGCGATCCCGAGAAGATGCTCGGGCGGATCGAGGGCGCCATCGCCGTGCTGGGGGTCCGGCCCTCATCGGTCGAATAGGCCAACCGGGCCGAAAGCCCATTGTACGCCGGGCTCCAGTACTGGAGGCTGTTGCCCTGGCGGCGCTCGAACGAGGCATCGGCGGCGGCATTGACGCGCCCCGGCTGCGTGACCACCGTGGAGATCCCGAAACCGGGGCCGCTGAGCAGGGTATTGTAGTCGGAGATATAGCCGGCCCGCATCGGATTGACCGTCGACAAGGCCGCCCACTTGAACGGCGTGTCCCACGAGCCGACAAACACCGTACCCCACGGGCCTGTCAAGCCGGCCTGGGTATTGCGACTCGCGATCGTATTGGCCACCTGCGTACCGTCGAGCTGGACGCCGCTCTCGACTTGCCAGAGCACGGCGACGGCATCGGTGAGCTCGAGCCCGCCGCGAAACCCGAGGTTCGAGGTGCCCACGTCCACCACGCCGCGCGGCGGCGCACGCAGACCGCTGTAGGCAGTGACCTGGGTGGCCCCCACGGTGCCCGGTCGGCTGGCGCCGAACGTGCTACCGTACTCGACGAACGGCGCCAGCGTGCCGTAGATCTCGACGAGCGGCGTCGGCGCATCACCGGGCGGCGGCGCTGGCTGCGCAAACCCCGGCGATGCCCACCATGACCCAGCGATGGCCAGCGCGATGTGGAGTGAGACTGGCGACTTCATTGGATCACCTCGAGTGAAGCTCGGCGACAAGCAAGGACCGGACAATCAGCTGAACATCAGGCTGACTGCGAAAACCATACTCGTCCGGATCACTCGTTGCAATACGCGACAACACGCGTTGCTAAACGCGCATCGAACGCAGTGCGCTATCACACGAGACACACCGTTCACCCTCGACGCGGCGATTGCTCATCGGCGCGCGCACATTGTTTATCTCAATGCCGTCTCGCCGCGCTGCGTCGAGTGCTGGTCGCACGGCCACACGCCGTCAGCCCGGTCGCGCGATTCCGCGGGGGCGCGGCCGGAGCACACCGACGGCAACCACGGCGCCGATCGCGACGCCGACGGCCGCCGCGACATAGGCGGCGTGGTATCCGGCGATGGCGGCCGCACGCGCCGGCACGTGCGCCGCCACCAGCGCATTGGACCGGTGCGCGGCGACCGCGGCGAGCACGGCGAGATCGACCGCGGCCGACAGCTGGACCGACAGGTTGACGATCGCCGAGCCCAGCCCCGCGTCGCGCGCCGGGACCTCCGACATCGCGATCGTCAAAAGCGGCAGAAACGAGATGCCGGAGCCCAGTCCCACCAGCGCATACGAGAAGAATCGCCCGGGCCAGTACGGCGCCGCCGGATCGCGGACCGCGAACGTGAGCAGCGCGACGACGACCAGGCTCAGCCCGACGAGCAGGACGCGGAGCGGGCCGAAGCGCTGGACCAGCCGCGCGCTGCCCCCGAGCGATAGCAACGCGACGGTCGTGGTCTGCGGGAGAAACGCCATGCCGATATGCAGCGGGCCGAGCTCGAGCGTGTGCGACAGGTCGAGCACGCCGAAGAAGAACACCGAGTAGATCCCCATCACGAGGAAGCCGCGCACGACGCTCGACCCGATCAAGCTGCGGATCTGCAAGATCCGGAGCGGCATCAGCGGGTTGGCGTGCCGCGATTCGAGCACAAAGAACGCCGCCAGCAGGGCGATCGCGGCCACGCCCGGCACCGCGAACGCCGACGACGTCCAGCCGTGATCCGGCAGCGCGACCAGCGCGTAGATCGCGGTCATCGCGGCACCGGTCACGAGGACCGCGCCCCCGACATCGAGGCCCCGCCCGAGGCCCGGCGCGGGCGTCTCGCGCAGCATCGCCCGGCACAGCGGGATGGTCACCAGCCCGATCGGAACGTTGATCAGGAAGATCCAGTGCCAGTCGAGCACCTGGGTCAGCGCGCCGCCGACCAGCAGGCCGAACGAGCCACCGGCGATGCTGACGAACATGTAGCCGCTCATCGCCTTGGTGCGATCCTTGGGATCTGGAAACTCGGTCGCGATGATCGCGAGCACCACCGACGACGCGCCGGCCGCCCCGACGCCCTGAATGAAGCGCGCCACGATCAACATGTCCGCGGTCCGGGCGAGCCCGCAGGCGACCGACGCCAGCGTGAACAGCCCGAGCCCGAGCATGAAGATCCGCCGGCGCCCCAGCAGATCGCCCAGCCGCCCGAACAGCAGCAACAGCCCGCCGAACGCGATCAGGTAGGCGCTGGTCACCCAGGTCAGCCGGGGGCCGGCCAGGTGGAGGTCGGCCTGGATCACCGGCAGCGCAACGCTGACGACCGTTGCGTCGATCACCAGCATGAACTGCCCGAACAGCACCGAGAGCAGGCCCAGCCAGCGCCGCCGCGCGTCAGCACGAGCGATCGAAGGTTCCGCGGTCGTATCCTCAAGCATGATAATCACCATACCTGTGACTATCATCTGATGCAATACGATTAGCCGAGGTACAATAAACCGCCGTGGCCGCCCCGCGCTCCATCCCACATCTCACCCGCCTGACCAGGCGGGTGTACGCGAATGCCAGTCAGGAGCTGCTGGGGATCACGCTCAAACAGGTTCACATATTGCTCGTGCTGCGGGATCACGGTGAGCTGCCCCAGCAGATGCTGTGCGACCGCCTGAACACCACGCAGAACACCGTCGTGGCGTGGCTCAACGAGCTCGAGGACGCGGGGCTCTTGGCACGGCTCCGCGATCCAGATGATCGACGCAAGCACAACGTCGCGCTCACCGCCGCGGGCAACGCCGCGCTCGATCGCGCCGACACCGAGCTGCGGCGCATCGAGGACGAGGTGCTCGGTGGGCTCACCGCCGACGAGCGCGTCCAGCTCCGCAAGCTGCTCGCCAAGGCGCTCGACACCGCCCCGTAGCGCTCGCTCGATCCGCCGCCCCGGACGTTTTGCCCTCTCGCGGGTCGGCGGGCGGTTGCGTAGGTTGCTCGCGTGGCATGCCGGCAAGTGTGGGGAGCGATGATCGTGCCGTGGGCGGTCGTGCTCGCCGGCATTGCCACACCCACCGCCAGCTCGGCGTGCCCCGCCGGCCGCGCCACCGGGGCCTACGGCGACACGATCGTCGTCGGATACGCGCCCAGCCCGCCGTTCGTGGTGACCGGAGCGACGGCCGGGACGAACGATCGATCCGTGCATGGCTTTGCGATCGAGGTGCTGCGCACGCTGGCGCTGCAGGAGGGCTGGCGGCTCGAGCTGAGCGAGATGACCGACACGACCCTGCGGACCCGGATCGCAGCATGCGAGCTCGATCTCGGCGTGGTCGGGACGGCGGCGAGCGCGGCGCTGATCGCCCCGAGCGCCGCGGCCGAGCCCACGCTCGAGCTGTCGTATCCGTATTTCTCGTCGGTCACCACCGCGATGGTCGACGCCGATGACGAGGATCGCGCGGCGCCGGCCGGGCACAGCCGCGTGCGCCGGATCGCGCGCGTGGCGCTGCGCGGGCTGGGCTACGGCCTGGCAGCGCTCGGGCTGCTCGCGCTCGCGTCGTGGGGGCTGAACGCGTTCGGTGGGTTTGGGCCCGCCCTGTCGCTGCGCTGGCGACGGCTCGACGCGGCCGTCGGTGGGCCGTGGGCCGGGCTGCGCTGGCTGGCGCGGTCGCCGACCGGGCGCGCGCTGCTCGCGCTGTGGCTTGTCGCCGGCATCGCGGTCGGTGCCACCGGGGCGGTCGACGGCGCGGCGCCGACCGGGCTCGGCCACGATCCGGTGGCGAAGCTGGTCGAGCGCGCGGCGCATGGCGAGGCGCTGTTCGGCGAGCGCTACCCCGACGGTGTGCAGGTGCCGTGCTCGACGCTCGATGCCCGGCCGTGCTTCCGCGGGTTCGCCGACGGCACGCTGTCGGCGATCGCCGGGCCCCGCGAGGTGCTGTGCATGCACGCGGCCGAGCAGTCCCTCGACGATGTCGTGTTGCGCGATGACCTCGACATCCCCGAGCAGTTCGCGTACCTGCTGCCGGCTGGTAGCGCGCTGCGGGCGCGCCTCGATCTCGCGCTGCTGCGGCATCACGAGCGCGCGGGGATGCCGGCGACGGGCGTGCGCTGCCCGGAGCGCGGACCGTGACCGCACCTGCGCCCCCCGAACCCGGCCGGGGCGCATCGTCCGGCGCGCCGACCGCCACCGGCTTCACGGACGACCTTGCGTGCACGCTGACGGTGTGGTGCGCGGGGGTGTCGACCGCGGTGCCCGGCGCGAACCTCAAGCGGCTCAGCCTCTCGCTCGCCACGCACGGTTATCGCGGCGAGGTCTGGTTCTGGGTGCGCGCCGACGCGGCCGGCGATGCGCTGCACGCGGTGCTCGCCGGGGACGCGCCGCTCGAGCTCGAGCTCGGGGTGGCGCGGGCGCGTTATCTGGGCCCCCCACCACCGCCGCTCGGGCTGCGCGGTGCGGTCGTCGCGCGGCGGTTCCTCGAGCTGACGACCACCGAGATGGCCGGCCGGCCGATCCGGTTCCGGCGCTACACGATGGCCGTGGTCGACCCGGCGCGCGCGGCGTGGTCGATCCATCAGCCGACCCAGGTGTTCGTCCAGCGCAGCCTCGCCGACGTGATCCGGGCGCAGCTGATCGGGGACATGAAGCTCGACGTCGCGTGGCCGGAGCTCGACGAGAAACGCGCGCTGGTCGGCCTCGGGCTCGGCGAGGACGACGCCTCGTTCCACGACTTCGTCGCGTGGCTCGCGGCGTCGCGCGGCGGCCACTTCTATCTGGACTACGCCGGCCGCAGCTACTGCCTGGCTGCCCGCAAGCCGCGCGTCGCCGACCCTGCGGCGCTCGACGGCGAGGACGTCGCCGAGCTCGAGGTCGTGCCCGCCGAGCCGGCGCGGCACCAGCAGCGGTTCCTCAACTCGTGGGTCGGCATGGACGCGACCACGGCGGTCGAGCTACCGCAGGCGCGGCCCCCGCTGACCCGCGACGTCCTGGTCCACACGCCGATCCTGCGCGAAGTCTCGGCGCGGGTCGATCGCGACGCCCGGCGGCTGGCGCAGGGCCGGCCCGACCTGGTCGTCGAATTTCGCCGCTTCCCGGAGCTGCTGCTCGCCCCCGGCGCCGGGATCACGCTCGACGAGGACAGCGTCAGCCCCAACCTCACCGGGTTCGGTGAGACGCTGCGCGTGATCGAGCTCGAGCTGGTGGCCCGCGCGGTCGACGAATCCGCGGAGGTCGACCTCGAGCTCGACGCCACGACGTACGCGATCGAGCTGCGCGCCCGGCTCGAGCACGCCAGCGATCCGCGGACCCGGGCGCCCGCGTTCCGGACCCCGCGCTATCCGTTCGAGGTCGAGGGCAGCATCGTGTCGGCGGTCGGCGAGACCGGCGATCGCGCCTACACGGTGTACGAGGACGAGGCGACGTCGCAGGACCACTATCGCGTCAAGCTGGCGACCTGGAACGCCACGATCGAGGTGCCGTTCACGCCGCTGTTTCAGCCCGGGCACATGTACTTCCCGGCCTACCGCGACGCCCGCGTCGTCGTGGCGATCGACTTCGAGCGCGCGCGGCTGGCCCGGTTCCTCGACTGGGGGCCGAGCGTGCGCCTGCCACTGGCCAGCCAGGGCAACCACATCCTGTTCGGCAAGAACGCGACCAGCGAGACGTCGCTGCGCCACTGGTACGTCGACGCCAACCCCGAGGTGCAGCTGCGCCGCGCGCATGCCGGCAACATCGGCGTGGTCTCGGTCAAGCAGGGCTCGATCGTGATCGAGACGTTCGACGATGACGCCGCCGGCACGGTCGCGGCCACGGTGAGCGTGCAGCCGGAGGCCGCGGCTTCGCAGGCGAGCCTGGAGGCGTCGTCCAGCGTCGCGGTGTCCGACCTCGAAGGTGCCGTCATCGGGGCGGGCGGCGAGCTCGACGGCAAGGTCGACGCGGCGAGCGCGGCCGTCGAGCAGTCGGTGGCGGCGGTGCGGAGCGAGGTCGAGCGCGCGGTCGGCGACACCAACGCCGCCCTGCGCGGCCTGGCCGACGAGGCCGGCGCGCAGACCACCCGCGCCAGCAACGCGGTGGCCGACGCGCGCCAGCAACTCGCGTCGCTGTTCGACGACGACGCATGACCGCGCCCACGGCCCAGCGGCTGCGCGCCGGCGCGGAGAGCCGCCTGCCGTGAAGCCACAGATCGCCAAGCTGCGCGGCGAGCTCGGCCGGCTGCAATCGCAGATCACGGCAGCCGCGGCACGGATCGAGGCGCGGGTGGCGGCGGCCCAGACGCGCGCGAAGGCGGCCGGCGCGCCCGCCGCCGACCTCGCCGCGCTCACCGCGATCGCCACCACCGCCCGCACCGGGGCCGACCAGCTCACCCAACCCGTGCAGGCCGCGCAGGCCGCGCTCGTGGCCGTCAGCGCCCAGCTCGATGCCCTGCGCGGCCGGCTCGACGCCGCGCTCGCGGCGCTCGAGACCGACGTCGTCGGCCAGCTCGCCGCCGCCCGCCAGCTGGTGACCCAGGCGGTCGATGCCGCGACCACCGTGCTCGACGCGATCGGCGACCAGGTCGCCAGCCTCACCGGCACCGCGACCGCAGCGCTCGGGACGCTGAGCGCACAGGTCGCCACGATCCGCGACACCGGCGCCACCCTGGTCGCCACGCTCGAATCGGCACTGTCGACGGCGCTGGCGGTGCTCACCGCGATCCCGGTCGACGCGCTGCCCGCGATGCTGGCGTCGGCGGCGCGCACCGCCGTCACGCAGGCCGCCACCACGGGCAGCCAGGCGCTGACCACCGCGGCGAGCGCCGCCCAGCAGCAGATCGCGCCGATCGTTCAGCAGCTCGCCGGCGTGATCGATCAGGCGCAAACGGCCGCCGAGCAAGGCCTCACCACCGGCAAGACGGGCCTGCTCGCGCAGCTCACCGCCGCCCGCCAGACCGTGGAGACCGCCGCGCGCACCGCGAGCACCCAGGCCGACACCCTGCTCGCCACGCTCGAGCGCCAGCTCGCGACGCAGAGCCAGACCGCCGCCAGCCAGATTGAGCAGCTCGCCGCCCCGGCGATCGCCCAGGCCGGCCAGGTCGTCGGCCAGGCCACCGCTGGCCTCGCGCAGCTGGTTGCGCGCAGCGACGCCAGCCTCGCCGCCGCCGAGGCCAAGATCCCGGTACGCAAGCGCTCGTGACCCGCCTCCACGCGCCTCCGTCCGGCGACCGGACGTACCCTCCGACGCCACGCGCGCCGCGAATTCTCGCCGAGCGCTTCGCCGGCCGATCCACGAACCGAGATCGCGGTGTCGCTACGGGCAGGTCGGTGGGGCGCTGCTGGCCGTCGCACCACCGACCGGCGCGATCGAACAGCCGGTCGGGGGCGGCGATGGTGGCGCATCAACGCTACACGACGGCCCGACCACCTGGCTGAACGCGCCGCTGAGCGTCCCGTACTCGATGATGATCCCGTCGCAGTTGCAGTCCTCGCGACCGACCTCGACCCCGTTCTGGGTCCAGTAGCGCGTCCAGATGGTCTCGCCGGTACAGGGGAGCAGGATCCCCTGCTCCGTGCTACTGGTCGCCTCCGAGCGACCCGGCTCCACAGCACACGCAGTTGACAACACGACCACGCAAACAGCGACCAGCGATTTTGCGAACACGTCCACTCCTCGGCAATGACCGAGCACGATTGCCCGGCCTTGCCGTCATACAGCAACTCGCAGACATGAATACGACTGACTCGCGTTACGGCGGATTCTATCGGAGGATGGCCGGACCAACCATGATCGAACGCGAGATCGATATCCCGACCCCGGATGGCTCGATGAACACCTTCATCACCCATCCCGAGGAGGGCGGGCCGCACCCCGCGATCGTGTTCTACATGGACGCCGTGGGCAAGCGCGGCGAGCTCCACGACATGGCGCGCCGGCTGGCCAGCGCCGGCTACTACGTCATTCTCCCCAATCTATACTACCGGCGCGACCGAGAGTTCCGGCTCGGACCCGGCGAAGAAGCACTCCGTATCATGTTCTCCCACATGCGGACCCTGACCCGGCCCCTGGTGCTCATGGACACCACCGCCCTGCTCGGCGTCATCGACGGCGATCCCGCCGCCCGGCCGGGCAAGCTCGGCGTCGTCGGCTACTGCATGAGCGGCCCGTTCGCGTTCTGGGCGGCCGCGGCGTACCCCGATCGGGTCGCCGCCGCCGCCTCGTTCCACGGCGTCGCGCTATGCACCGACGCCCCCGACTCGCCACACCGACTCGCCGACCGGATCACCGGCGAGCTCTACGTCGGCTGCGCCGAGACCGATAGCTATGCCCCCGCGGAGATGATCCACGCGCTCGAGGCCCACCTCAAGACCACGCCGCTCCGGTACCGCGTCGAGTGGTATCCCGGCGCCCACCACGGCTTCGTGTTTCCGAAGCGCACCACCGTCTACGACCGGCCAAGCGCCGAGCGTCACTGGGAGCGATTGCACGCGCTGTTCCGGCGCAACCTCGGCTGACGGCCCTCGATCCCCAGTCGCGACCGGCACATCCTTCACGAATCACAAGCTCGCTGACGGCGCGGAATCCCTCCCTCGAAGCGCCGAGAGCGCCAAGGTGATGCTGGCCCATCAGCCACTGCCATTCACTGCACGATTGTCCCCGGCACCGACGGCCCGCTGCGAGTCGAGCCCGACTGTTCCGCGAAGCTGTTCAACGTGGCGACTGCGCGCTCGACGTAACCCGCGTGGTCATGCACGACGCCGCGCGGGCTGGAAGGCTCCGTCATACGCAATGGCAGCAGCGCGCGGATCGCCTGCGATCGAATCCTCGCAATGAGGAGGTGCGTTGTGGGCTCGTGTATCGGAACAGGGCGCGCGAACGGCTCGTGACTTGGTTCGTGAGACCGTGCTCGCGCCGGCGGATCCGTCGGCCCTGTAAATCGACCGGTGACAGCCGTGCGCAGCGCCGTGGTGGGTCGCATTCGGCCCATCTCGCGTCGGGAGTGACCTAATGCCAATGATCGATCATGATACGTTCTGCGCGACTTCTTCCTCGAGGCACCATGTCCATGTTGCAAGGCAAGACTGCGCCCTATGGCGCCATTCTGCAGTACGGAATCTCGCTGGGCGTCGCGGCCACCGCGCTCGCCGCGGTGCTCGGCCTGTCCGGCTGCGTGGCCGCCGGCTCCGCGGACACGCCCGCGACAACGGGCGGCTCTCCGGACCCGGTGGATTCACCTGGCACCGGCGGGCCTGTCGAGGCCACCACCGGCACCGGCGGCGCGGCGCCGGCGGTCACACCGTTCTTCCGAGCCGACTTCGAGTCGGGCATCGCGGGGACCCAGCCCGCGGGCTGGGACACGTTCCTGGCGTGGCAAAGAAATGTAGTCAATCCGTATTTCGACGGCACGCTGGCGCTGGTCGACACGCTGCACGCGCATGGCGGCCGCAACGCGGTGCACTTTCACGGCGGCGGTAGCCCGGCGATGCTGACCCGGCCCCTGCCCGCCGGGACCACCAAGCTCTACGTCCGCGTGTGGGTGTATCAGGCGCGCCAGTTCGGCATGAACCCGGGCGCAAACCACGAGACGCTGATCGGCCTCCGCAAGTCGGTGGGCTCTGCCAATGACGAGGTGCGGTTCGGCGAGATCAAGGGCGTGATCGGCACCAACGAGGCGCCGACCGACAACATCGCACCGAAGTTCGCGCAGTGGGGAATGGGGCCCGCGTTTCCGCCCAACACGTGGGCGTGTTACGAGGTGGGTTTTCTGGGCGACCAGCCGCAGCACGTACTCAACGCGTGGATCAACGGCACGCTGGTCCACTCGATCACCGCGCCCGGCCAGTGGAACAACGGCGTGATGCCGATGACGTGGCTCAACGGAAAGTTCGTCGAGGTGACCCTCGGCTGGCACAGCTTCAGCAACATCACCAATGATGTGTGGATGGACGACATCGCGCTCGCCACCGAACGCATCGGGTGTGACGGATAAGACCACGATGTAGCAGCATGGCGGGTAAGCACCCCGACGCGTTTGCAGCGCCGGTCATCGCGTGAAGGCAGTCGGCACGCTGAGCGCTCCGCGGCGTCACGCGGCGTCGGGCAGCTCCACCGGCGCCGCCATGTCTTGATCGAAGCACCCGATGACCTCGCCAGCGCGCACGACCCGGCCTTGCCACCGGTAGACCTGGCGGAACGCGGTCTCGCCGTCAGGGTAGCGCCGGCTGAACGCCACCTCGAGGCGATCGCCGCGCTGCACCTCGATCGGACGCTCGATCGGTAGATAAGCGTGCTTCCAGCTATCGGAGGTCTCGCCGCCGTCGATGTCGTCACCTGAGATGTCGAGTATCGTCGTGGCGGTCAACTCGGCCACGAAATAGACCTTGAAGCCGGTCAACAGCTCTGGACGCTCCACCGTGAACGCTCGCCGGCAGTCATAGCAGGCTGGCTGATCCCAGGCGTCGTGATAGGCACGCAGCAGCGCCGGGCGGCTCAGATAGGACCGCCGGGGCAGGATACAGTCGTAGTAGAGATCGTATGGCGAGCGAGTCCGGTTCCTCCGATACAGCGCGGCGATGTCATCGTGCGGCGTGAGGCTGGCGATCACGCCACCGCGGAGCAACGTGTGTGCGACACGCGCCGCGACCGGCACCAGGTACGACCGGGTCGTGCGCGGCAGCACCGTGCCGCCAGGTGCGACGAAGCGGTGGATCGCGTCGTGCAGGATCGGCTGGAAATCCTCGTTGTCAGCCATGTTCCCGATGATCTCGGAGATCAAGACGTCCACGCGCTGTGGCAACTGGACGTCACAGGCCCGCTGATGGATCGGTATGAATCGGTCCGCCATCCCGGCACCCTGCATCCGCTCGACTGCCTTCGCGAGGATCGCCGGGTTCAGATCGACGCCGAACACGCGTGCCGCACCGGCCTCCAGCGCCCACAGGCCGAGGATGCCGGTGCCGGTCCCGAGGTCGAGCACCACGTCGCCGGGCTCGACTGCCTCGAAGATCGCCTTGCGATAGGCCGTCATGCGCAGGCGATCGTGCAGCATCAGATCGTGGAATGCCTCGCCCCACTCCATCACGGACTCGGAGCACGGCGACCACGGTTGTTCCACCTGGTAGGTCATCGGTTCGCTTTCTGGATCGCCAGCGGCCCGCAGGCGGGACCGGCGAGTTGTTGCCCGGTCTCGAGGCTGAACACGGAGCGGTGGAGCGGGCAAACGATGGTCTTGCGCTTGTCGTTGACGTCACCGTGCGCGAGCCGGCCGCCACGATGCGGGCAGAACCGCGGGACGCAGACGCGCTCCCCGTCGAGCGCAACGGGGAACCGGCCGTCCTCGCGGTAGTCGTCGATGGCCGCGAGCGGCAGTGAGATGCGCACTGTCATCGGCGCGCCTTGCCCACCGCAGCCTCGAACGCCGCGCTGGTGATACGGCTGGCCAGCCGAGCGCCGCGCCAGGCCTTGCTCGGATCGAGCGTGCGAGTCACTTGCATTGCCCGCAGCAGGTGCTGGCCTTCGATCGCGTGGAACGCATCGATGTGCTGATGCTCGCTATAGTAAGCGTGCGCCGCGATGCCGAGCCGCTGGCAGGCCTGGACGTAGCATGCGAAGAACACCGGGATCGTCGTCTCGAGATAGGTGATCGCGCCGGCAAAGTACGAAGGGTCATCCGCCCGCAAGCACAGCCAGAAGAAAACATTCACGAACGCGAAGCACGCGGGCTCGCTCCGCTCGCAGTAGAACCCGAGGTCGATCGGCAAGTGCAGTTCGCGCAACAAGTTCATGTACAAGCTGGTGTGTGCCCGCTTGAGATTTCCGGAGCCGAACTCGTCGATCATGATGCGCAGCATCGGCATCTGCGCTTCCAGCGTCAGGCGAGGCAGCACGTAGTAGAACACCTGGGCCTCGGTCAAGCCGTCGAGGGCAAACTCCTGAACGAGGATCCGGAACTCGTCGAGCGGCATCTGCTCCGCGACGTAGCGCGCGCTGTCCGGCGTTTCGCGTTGCTCGTCCGCGACCATCCGCGCCAGCTGCCGGCGCAGCGCCGGCAGATCACCGGGCGCATCGTGCGCCGGCATCGCGGCCAGCTGGTCCGCGATCCACCGGTGCTCGAACCCGAGGACCTCCTGGCCGTCGGCCGCGGGGTCGTGGATCCGCGCGCGATTGAACAGGTACAGTTGCTTGTGGTCGAGCATCTACGGCGCCTCCTGCCAGCTCGCCACGGTGCGATCCGACGCGATCACCCCGCGCACTTTCAGCGCCCGCTTGAGGTGGCGATACCAGTCCTCGCTGAGCAGCGAGTACGCCTCGGTCAGGCGCACGATCTCCGCGTCGACCGCAGGGTGCGCGCTCGTCAGCCCGATCCGGCACAGCGCGGGCTCGAGGTTCGCCAGCGAGACCACGCAGCCGTCGACGGGCAGGCCCTTGGCGAGGTGGTGCTCCCAGCCCACGTAGTAGGCCAGTCCATGGCGCTGCAGCGCTGCGATCTGCGAGGCGTCGCGTCCGCCGTGGACCGAATCCTTGATCCCGCCGACCCGAGGCAACTCGGCGATGGCCAGCAGCGTCTCGAAGCTGGTCACGTGCCCCGACAGGCTCGACTCATTGTAAAGGTAGATCGCGAGGTCGCTGGCGTCGTGCACGCGGCGGTAATGCTCGAAGATGCTCGACGGCTCGATCGCGTGTCCCGCGCGCTTGAACGGCGCGGTCAGCATGACCGCGCGAGCGCCGAGCCGCTGGGCGCGTTCGGCGTACTCGATCACCTCCTCGGTGGTCGCGCGTTCGATCCCGACGATGACGTCGCGCGGGCCGGCCAGCTCCAGCGTGAACCGCGCCATCGCTTCCCACTGCGAGCGGCTCAGCAGCCAACCTTCGCCCGACGTCAAGCACGGGACGTATCCGCTCGCGGTGTCGCGCGAGCACGCCAGGAGCTGGCTGACACTTTGCCGGCAGACCGCGCCCGCGTCATCGAGCGGCGTGACCAGAGGAACGCACACGGCGCGGTTCGACATGCGCTACTCCACCGCACCGTAGACGAAGACACGCGATGCCTCGTAGAGCGACTCGAGCTCCGGTGAAAAGCCGCCGGCCGCGCGCGTCGCCTCGAAGTCCCACAGTCGTGACCGCAAGCAGCGCAAGCCGCACAACACGGGATCGTGAGACGCGAGCACAGCCTCGCGCGTGAGCACCTGGGCGGCCAGCAGGGCTTGCTCCGGCTTGAGGCCCCGGAGCTCGCGGTGACCGACGGCAAGGTCGAGCTCGGCGATCGCGTAGCCTGCGCGCTCGATCTGCATCTCGCTGTGCAGCCGGTCCATGAACGGGTAGTACAGATCCTGGACCTCGCGGCGCTGGCGCCAGATCACCGCATCGCAGATCCCGATCTGCTCGAAATTCATCCGCACCCGCGCAGCAAACATGCTGCGAAACAAGCCCAGCGAACGTTGCCGGATGCCGATATCGTGATGATGCAGGCTCAGAAACACGCTGGCATCGACGAACGGGGCCACGTCGCCCACGTCATGCATGGTAGTGATCCAGGGCACGACGCAGCGCGGAGAGCGCCTGACCGAAGACGTGCGGATCACGGGCCAGGGCGATGCGAATATAGCGCTGGCCCTGCTCCGGATGGGCCCAGTAGAAGTATTTTCCGGACAGCACGTAGATCTGGTGCTCCAGCAGATAGGCTTGCAGGTCGTCGGCTGAAACGTCGGGATCCTCGATCTCGAACCAGGCCACGCTGGTCTTGATCATCGGCTCGCAGTAGCCGAGCACGCTGCCCTCCAGTTGGGTTCGGGCGCGCTGTCGATTGAGCTCGAGCACCTCGCCGACCGAGGCAAAGTCGTCCGCGATGCTGTCCTGGACGTAGCGCGTCACCAGCTTGAGGATGAACGGCGACACGTTCAACAGGACACTCGTGACGATCTCGTAGATCTCGTCGTTGAGGTCTCGGCTGGCCATGATCGTCGCGCACTTGGCATCCTGCAATGGCCACGTCTTCCCGGTGTCCTCCATGACGATATAGCGAACCCCCGATTCCTCGAGAATCTCATACACGTCGTAGCGCGGTTTGCCCGACGTCATGATGAAGGCGGCGAAGCACAGATCGAGGATCAAGAGCTTGTCGTGAGCGACGCAAAACCGAACGACCTCGAGGAACGCGTCGGGCCGTGGCGAGAACAAGCTGAAGCCGGTCGGGTTGTTCGGATCGACCAGCACGATCGCGTCGAGCTCGCGCGCCGTGTGCTCCAGGTGGTGATAGATCGCGGTGGGGTCGCTGAACAGCTGCTCGCCCAGCGGGGTCATCGGTATCTGCATGTGCTTCATCAGGTCATGAAGGTTGTCGAAGCAGGGTTCGATCAGTCCGACCTTCAGGCGCCGCTTCTGCAGATACGTCGCGGCGATGTGCATACCGATCGAGGCGGCGTACACGAGATAGATCTCGTTCCGTCGATCCAGCGCACGATGCTGGCCATGGAAGCGATAGAACGCCTCTATGAATTCTTGTTCGCTCTGGTGCTGGGTATGATTTTCGGCACTGTACCACAGATTCGGCAGGTTCTCGATGATTCGCCGCTGGCTGGCACTTTGACTCTGATGAGTGTGCGCGTCGGCCAGGTTAAATCGCGTCTTCAAGGCTGCGATCTCGTGTTGCGTGATATCGCGCTTGGCGAGCTTGATAGGCGGGTCAACGCTGCCCGTGAGGCTTGGGACTCGAATCGGCGTGGACATCGTTGCTTCCTTGTAGCGAGGGCAGGCGCTTTGCGGTTGGAGTCGTTTGTCGTGTCAACTGGCGGGCGAGTAGGCCCTCGGTTGTCGGTCGCGTCATAGCAATACGAATCACCGATCACTGTCGTGACGAGCGTCAGTGATCACCGCCGAGCTGATTCACTCCAGTACTTGAAATGGAGTGTCGTCGTTCGTGTCATGGAATGTAAGCACGCCGACGGGTGCTGCGCAATACGGAAACAGTCACTGCAGGCACTCCCGAGCTAAACTCGTCACTTTTGCCGAGATGTGCCGTCGATTCAGATAGATGCCATTACGAGGCGTGCGAAAACAGCCTAGCAGTATAGCGCATGATATCGAGGCGCACTTTGGCGTCGAGGCCAAGCTGCCCGGAATGGCGGTATCGCGGTCGTGGAGCGAGCGGCAGAGTGGCCGCACACGGCGATCTCACGCGCGATCGGCAGTGTTGTCGCTGTACGGCGAGCTCACGCGGAGCGAAGCGGCGGCGCGCTGGCGATGGTCGGCCCGGGTACCGGCGTATGCAGTCCAGCTTGCGCGCCGGGCGCGACTTGAAGGAGATACGCATTCTTCTTGCGTAGAAACTCGCGCAGCCGATCGTTGTAGTCGGCCGTGACCGCGTCGCGCACGCTCGGGCGCTGCGCGAGCGCCGTCCGCCATGCGGAAACTCTCGGCAATGACGTGAAGACGCCGAGATCGGCGAGCTCGTCGAAGACATCGAAGTATCGGAACACGGGGCCGAACACCGCATCCACGAGGTGGAAGCGCGACCCGGCAAAGAACGGCCCGGCGCCGAGGCGGGTCTCGAGCCATTCGAGCTTCTTGCGGAGGTCCTCGGACTTGCGGCCGACACCCGCGGCATCCTGCGCGGTCTCGAGGCCCCAGATATCCCCCAGGATCGCCGATCCGAGCTCCATCCATCCGCGATGCCGCGCTCGCTCGATCGGATCCGCGGGGTGCAGCGGGTGCGGCAGCGTGTCCTCGAGGTACTCGCAGATCACGGCGGACTCGAACAGCACGGCGCCGTCGACCTTCAGCAGCGGCGTCTTTCCGAGCGGCGAGTCCGCGATGAACCACGCCGGCTTCGCGGCGAGATCAACGTACACGCGGTCGAACGCGACCGCCTTCTCCGCGAGGGAGATGGCAACGCGCTGGACGTACGGGCACAGGTAGTGGCTGATCAGCGTCAACGTCGGCATGGGCGGTCACGCGCGGCCGGGATGCGGGACTGGCGCGCCGTCCGACCGGAGTCGCTCTGCGAGCGCGCCATCGAGCGATAGCCATCCACCGCCGCGGATCACCAGCGGGAGGGCGAGCGCCAGGGCCAGGAGATGGTATTCGAAGCCCTCTCCTTTCTGGGCACCGAACCAGTTCATGAAGAACCCGACGCTGACGTGCGTCGTGAAGATCGCCCCGAGCATGATCGCGGCGATGCCCGCGGCGGCCAGCCGGGTGCCGACGCCGAGCACCAGGCCGATCGCCCCGAACGACTCGCCCACGATGATCAAGAACGCGAGCGGCGCCGGGATATGCATGACATCCGTGAAGAACCCCATCGTGCCGGAGAATCCATAGCCGCCGAACCATCCGAGCAGCTTCTGCGCTCCGTGGGGAAACATCACCAGGCCGAGGACAATACGCTGGAACCACAGCGTCCGATCTCGGTCGGTGGAGAGCAGGCGGCCGAAGGTCGACAGTTCGTGGGTCATGCGCGTCAGCTTTGACTCGCACCGGTGCGCGAGTCGAACGCATGTTCTTCATATAAGATATCGTTGCCATGAATATCACGGCAACCAACCTGAACCTGTTCGTCGCGTTCGATGCGCTCGTGACCCATAGCAGCGTCAGCCGGGCCGCCCAGCACGTCGGCATCACGCAGTCGGCGATGAGCAGCTCGCTGCGCCACCTGCGCGGGCTGTTCGACGATCCGCTATTTCTACGATCGTCGCACGGCCTGGTCCCGACCCCGCGCGCGCTCGAGCTCGCCGTGCCGGTGCGCGAGGCGCTGCGCCTGCTCGAGTGCTCGCTCCGTCCCCGGGTGTTCGATCCCGCGACGGCGTCCCGAACGTTCGTCCTGATCGCGAGCGACTACATCGAGTTCGTGTTGCTGGCACCACTCGTGGCACAGATCGCGAGGCACGCGCCGGGTGTCCGGCTCCGGGTGCTGGCGTGGGGGCTGCACCAGATCCCCGACCACCTGGCGCGCGGCACCGCGGACCTCATGGTCGGGTTCTACGACAACGTGCCGTCGCACCATCGCGAGCTGTTCCTGTTCGAAGAGCGCTACGCCTGTATCGTCCGCAAAGGACATCCGCTGGTTCGCGGCAAGCTCACGCTGCGGACCTACGCGGCGCTGAAGCATGTCATGGTGTCGCAGCACGCTGCGGCGACCAGCGGCATCGACCGCGCGCTCGCCGAGCTGGGCCACACGCGCGAAATCAGCCTGCGCGTCTCGCACGTCCTGAACGTGCCGACCCTCGTCGCGCGTACCGATCTCGTGGCCGCGCTGAGCCGGCGGGTCGCCGAACCCTTCGCCAGGCTGCTTCCGCTCCGGATCTTCGAACCGCCGCTACCGCTGCGCGCGAGTCGGGTGGGCATGGTGTGGCATGACTCGGTCCACGAGGATCCGGCGCACCGCTGGCTGCGCGGGGTGGTCACGGACGTCTGTGCACGCCTGTGACGCCGCGTTGCCCGCCAGCGTGATGAGGGCATCCCCGGGTGATCGTGAGAACGATGGGCGGTCGTGACGTATTCGTGGCTCATGGCGCTCGCGGTCGCGCGATGCGTCGCGCCGGTTCCGATCGCGGTGGAGCGCGGCAGTCGAGCTGGCGCGACCTCGTGAGCGCGTCGAAGAAATAGCCTTGCCTTGCATGCCGCGGAAGCGTGTGATAGACACTGAACCACATGGTTCAGTATACGGATGCCCGCCTCGATGCCTCGTTCGCCGCGCTGGCGGACGTCACCCGTCGCGGCGTGCTCGAGCAGCTGGGTCGCGCGGAAGCGTCGATCACGGACCTGGCCGAGAAGTTCGACATGACCCTCACGGGCATGAAGAAGCACGTCGGCCTCCTCGAGGACGCGGGGCTCGTCATCACGGAAAAAGTCGGCCGCGTACGCACCTGCCGGATCGGCGCGCGCCGACTGGAAGAAGTAGCGGCGTGGATCGAGCGGTATCACCAGCTCTGGGACGCGCGGTTCTGCGAGCTGGACAAGGTCGTCGAAGAATTGAAACGGAAGGAGAAGCTGGATGGAAGGAAGAAAGCAACGTGAGCCCGTCATGAAACGCACGATGGTGCAGAGGAAGTCCGATCGCGAGGTCGTCGTCACGCGCACGTTCGACGCGCCCGCGCGCCTCGTGTTCGAGGCGTGGTCCAGGCCCGAGCTGTTCAAGCAGTGGTGGGTGCCGAAGTCGATGGGCATGACGCTGCGGTCGTGCGAAATGGACGTGCGCACCGGCGGCAAGTACCGCCTCAACTTCGGCGACGGCATGGACTTCTTCGGCCGTTACATCGAGGTGACGCCGCCCTCGCGCATCGTCTGGACGAACGAGGAAGACGGCGGGAACAGCACCGTGACCACCGTGACCTTCGAGGACAAAGGCGGCCAGACGCTGCTCGTCATGAGCGAGCTCTATCCGTCGAAGGCAGCGCTCGACGCGGCGGGCACCGGCGCGGCGGACGCCACGCACGAAACGTTCGCGCAACTGGACGAGCTGCTCGCCATGCTCCCTTGAGGCTTGGTGGTCCTGCCTGGATTCGAACCAGGGACCAAGGGAGTCGCTTTACCGGGGAGTTCCTCCCCGCGCGGGGCTACCCCACACGCCAGAACAGATACGCCTCACACGCCGCGATCACCCCCTCGGTGACGAAGCCCAGGCGGCCCTCGCGCAGCGCGAACTCCCACTCTTCGCCCTCGGCCGCGATCTCGTAGAACACCACATCGGGATCGAAGTCATGGCGAAACGGCACGCTCGCGAGCGGCTTCACCGCGACGCCCCGCAGCGCGTGGCGATACACGGTCTCGAGCCGACTCACCGCGGCCAGCTTGACCGCTCGGACGGCATCGCGATCGACGCCTTCGGTGCGGCGGACCAGCCAGTACAGCCGCACGCCGTCGAGTGCGGCGGGCAACGCACACGACGCGATCCGGCCGTCGCGGACGAACGGCGCGTAGGGAGCGCGGCCGTGGGGCAGGCGGGTTCGGCTCTCGAGCTCGGCGAGCAGCGGCTCGAAGCTGGCGACGATGTCGCGGTGGTCATAGACCTGGTTCGCCAGGGTGGGCTCGTCCGCCGCGGCGGACTGGTAGGCATGGACATCGAGATACAGTTCGATCAGGTGTCGGAACAGCTCGAAGGGGTGCGCGGCGAACACGCTGTCGGGGTGCGTCGGGCCGCGGGCCGGCGCGGCTGCATCGATCTGGGTCAGGAACCAGCCGTGGAGGCGGCCGCGCCGCAGGCACTCGTGGGCGCGCAGGCTCTTGGCCACGGAGAGCACATGGCTCTCGAGGTCTCCGAGCAGGATGGCCTCCCAGCCGGCGAGCAGCTTGCGCATCCGCCCGACCGTGCGCGCCAAGAACGTCGGCCACGCGGAGAGCGACAGCAGCGGAGGAACGTAGCCCGGCCGGATCGCCCAGGCGCCGTCGGGGCCCTGCTCGAGCTCGGCGAGCTTGAGCGAATCGATCGTGCCGGGATGCCCGGGGGCGAGCGACAGCTCGATGCGACGGACGACGAGCTCGACCGCCTCGACGTCGCGCGCGCGGTCGTCGTCCTTCTCGTACGCCGGCTCGGCGAGCACGTGGACGTAGAGCGCCACGATGTGGCTCTCGGCGGCGGACAGGCCGAGTGACGTGCTGCTCGCGTTGCCCGGCAGGTCGACGACCCCGCCGCCCGGCAACACGGCCATCAGCCGGGTGAGCTGGACGATGCCGCGGGCGAGCTGGTGGTCGTCGAAGACGACCTGGCCGACGCCCCACGCGGCGGGCGCGAGCTCGGCGAACCGCAGCTCGAGCTCGCGCGACAGGCCGAGCTCCTGGCGCACGAAGTGCTCGGGCAGCAACGCCTGTCCGAGCCGCCAGTGCACGCGACATAGCGAGCGCCGGCCCCAGGGACCGAGCGGGCGGGCGTTGCCGGGACCGGCCATCGCGGTCAGCCGGCCAACTTGGCTTTGGCGATCGAGCCGACCTGCAATCCCCAGCCCTTGACGTATGGTTTGGTCTTGGCTTGTGCGAATCGCAGACCGTAGGTGGCGTTGGCGCCGGGCACGATCTCGAAATACACCTGGAACACCTGGACATCGATGTTGGGGGAGATCAGGGTCGGCTCCTCGGCGACCTGGAGGGCCACCGACTTGCCGCCGCTCGCGTTGAGCTGGCCGGCGACGAAGCCGTCGGCGGTCTTGGGGAACGCCTCCTCGAACCAGGCCTTGTTTTCGACGTCGTAGTTGACGATCCACCAGCCGAGCTTCTTGATCGACGTGGTGGACAGCGTGGTCTTCTGCTTGGCCTTCAGTTGATTGGCAAACTCGGTGGACACGTAGGCGCTGATCGAGATCGGGTCGCCGGCGCCGCCGGCCCACGAGAAGTGATCGATGATGCCGATGCAGTTGACGATCGGCAGGCCGTCGTCGTTGGCCGCCGGCGCGGCCTGCGTGTACTCGGGGGCTTCGGCGTTGAACGGTGTGAACACCGAGATCTTGTAATCGTCGGAGTCCTTGGTCGGCTCGGTGCCGAGGTCGAGGCCGTTGAACGCGGTGAGGTAACCACAGCGTTGCTTGTTGGTCGGGTCCATCACGAACCCGCTCTTCCAGTCACAGGGGAGGTCGATCGGCATGAAGTTGCTCCTATCTGGGCTATATCAGGCGAGGCGCGCGTCGACGCGCAGGGTGACGTCCATGCCCTCGAACTGAATATGCGGCTGGACCGTGAGGTTGCAGTCGTACCAGCCCGCGCGGCCGTCGACCGGGACGACCGCGAGGGTGTACGCCTTGAATGGATAATACCGGAGGGTCAGATCGTCGGGATTGACGATCGTCGTGACGTAGCGCGAGATCCACGCATCGATCTGGCCCTTGACGTAGTTGGCGTCGGCGCTCGATCCGACGTTGTTGCGCATCATCCGCTTGAGGTAGTGCGCGAGGCGCGAGATCGAGAACGTGTAGGCGAGGTTGCAGGTGAGCTGCGAGTTCTCCGAGAGGTGCGGATCGACGCCGTTCTGTGGTTGCTTGATCGCCTGGCTCGAGAAGAACACCGCGTCGGTCGATCCCTTCTTGTGGACCAGCGGGATGAAGCCGGCGTTGGCCAGCGCGAGCTCGCCGTAGTCGGGGATGATAACCTCGAGCGGCGGGCGGATCTCGTCGTCGCTGCCGTCGAGCGCGATCCGCGCCAGGTTCTCGAGGTAGCCGCCGCTCTTGACGCCGCGGATGTACTGGCACCAGCCCGAGCCCTCGAACGAGCGCACGAGGTTACGCGCGAACAGCATCGCGGAGCTGGCCCACACGTAGCGCCGTGGCTCCTGGTCGGGCGATGCCGGCTCCTCCTTGAAGCGCACGTCGCCGCCGGCGGAGTCGGTCGGCTTGTACGGCCGGCGCGCGATGTAGCGCGGCAGGGTCAGGCCGACGTAGGCGAACTCCTCCTGATCGCGCAGCGCCAGCCACGACTCGTCGAGCGTGGCGGAGAAGTTGCGGACCTCCATGAGCCGGCTCATCTCGTCGATGCCGAAGATGCTCGGGGCGGCGGCCGCCACGAACGGCGCGTGGCTGTGCTTGCACAGCGAGGCCATGCCCTTCAGGAACACGCGATCGTTATAGTCATTCTTGAACTCGTAGAGCCCGATCAGCGCGGCGTAGGGCTCGCCACCGAGCTGATCGTACTCGGCGGTGTAGACCTTCTTGAACAGCTCGGACGCGGCGATGTCGGCGCCGTTGGTCGACATGTCCTCGCCGATCTCGTCCTTGGCGGCGTCGAGCAGGCTGATGCCGATGTTGGCGGCGAAGTTGGTGCGGTCGACGAGATCGGCGATCGAGCGCCACGTTCCCTCGAGCGTGCGCAGCCGCTCGTGGTGGAACACCGCGTTGAGCTGCCGCGCGATCAGCTCGTTGACTCGCGCGAGCAGGTCGGCAAACGTCTTCTTGTCCACAAAGTATTGCTGGCGATCGGGGCTCGGCTCGGTGGCACCATCGCCCTGATCGCGCTTGGCGTAGTCGAGATTGACCAGCAACAGGCCCAGCAGCTGCAAGAACCGCTGGACGCGCTCGCGATCGCGCGCGGTCTTGGCTTCGGCGGGTGTGGCCGGCGTGGTCGCCGCCAGCGCGCTCGTGGTGGGCGGCGGCAGCGCCGCCGGTGCGGTGATGAGATCCGTGGGCTTTGCGGGCAGGTTGTCGGGCGGCAGCACGCTCTTCAGCACGTCGGCGAGGAAGGCGTCCACCGTGATCGTGGTCGTGGCAGAAGTGGTCGACATGGGTATGACCTCGTGCGGCCTATTTGGCCGGCGGCGTGGGTGCGGGTGGAGCCACGGGTGCGGCCGGAGACGCGGGAGACGCGGGCGCAGCGGTGACGGACTTGGCGGCGATGGCCGGCGTCGGCGCGCCGGCTGCCAACGCGGGCGGATCGGCCATCTCTTCCGCGGTCGGAATCCGCAGGTCCGCCGCCAGCTCCTTGGTGAACGTCGCGCGCAGCTGCTGGAGCAGCTCGGCCTGCGCCGGCGAGGTCAGCTTGCGAACCAGCTGGCGAAACTCCTTGTTGTTGTCGACGTAGGCCTGCAGCTCGAGCAGCTGCTTGCGGATCTGCAGCAGGCGGCGGGTCGACGGCACGTGCTGGACGACCTCGCCGGGCTCGAACGACGCCATCGACTTGATCGGGATCGTCACGTCGAACGGCGCGCCGGACTTGTCGACGTGGTTGGTGACGCCTTGCAGCGCGACCGCGATCTCGAGCTTGGCCATCACGGCGTCGAGGTTGCGGCCGTTCAGATCGTGGATCTTGCGATCCTCGAAGCTGTCTGCGGCGGCGGGCGGCGCACCGGGCGCCGGCTCCGGCTTCCACGACCGCCCGGTCAGGTCACCGACCACGAGCAGCCGCAGCGGCAGCTCCTTCTCCTTGCGCGGTTGATCGGGCTGGCGGGTGTCATACGTCAGAGTGATGCGTGATCTCGGAACCGTATTGCGTGCCGTCATTGGCCACTTCGCTCCTGTCGTCGTTGAACTCCCATTGATGCCGAGTCCACCGCTTCCTCACAAGGGGACAAAACGTCCTCGACGCATTAGGACGTTTTGTCATCTCGTGCGGATCCGCTGATCAACTGACGATGGTCGCGAGGTCGTGATGAAACTCGACGCGAGCCACCTGGATCAAGTGACGAGCTGGTTTCGTGGTCTATCGACCGCGGAGTGGGTGCTGGTGATCGCCGCGGTGGTCATCCTGCTCGGGCTCGTGATCGTCGGCGCGGTGTGGTGGCGCCGCCGCCGCGCTGCGCCCGCCGCGCCGGTCGCCCCACCCCCGGTCCGGCCCGCCGTCGCGCTCGGCACGCAGCTGGTCGCCGATGTTCGCAAGTTTCGCCGCGGCCTGCCGTCGCCCACGCGCCGCGGGCTCGACGCGTTTCATCCGATCATCGTGCTCGGCACCGAAGCGTCCGGCAAGGCGGCGATCATCGAGCAGTTCAGCGGCGTGGCGCAGCGCCGGGTCGAGCTGGGGCCGCGCGCCGAGCTGGCCGGCGGCCAGCTGCGCTGTGTGCTGGGCAGCGACGTGGTGGTGTTCGACCCGTCGGAGCAGGTCGTGCGCGCGCCGCGCGAGCTGGTGGATGCGGGCCTTCTGCGCGCGCTGGGGCCGGCGCTGCGCCGCCGGGCGCCGCTCGTGGTGGTGTGTATCTCACCCGAGGTGCTCGACAAGCAGTCCGAGCCGCAGCTCGCCGAGCTCGGGGGCGCGCTGCGCGCCAAGCTCGACGTGATCTCGGCGCTGCGCGACGAGCCGTGCGCGGTGCGCGTCGTGCTGAGCGATGTGCCCGGGTTCGCGCGGTTCGATGCGCTGTTCCAGCTGCTGCGGCTGCCCGAGATCCCGGCGGTGCTGCCGATCGATCGGTTCGACGACGCGGCGTTGCACGACGTGCTGCTCGACTACTCCGACGAGATCTGCACCGCGCTCACCCGGCTGACGCCGCGTGACACGCTCGACCTGGTCGGTTTCCTCGAGGCGCTGCCGCAGCTGTCGGGGGCGCTGTCGGTGCTGCTGGGCGAGCTGTTTGCGCCCGCGGGCGAGCTCACGCCGCGCCCCGACGGGTTGTATCTGGTGGCCGCGAAGGGTGGCCGAAACCCGCTGATCGTGCCCGAGGCGCTGCTGCGACCCGGCACCAGCCCGTTGCTCAAGCACCGGCTGATCGCGCTCAGCCTCGCGCTGGTCAGCGGCGTCGTGCTGCTGGCGAGCTACCGGCGCGACGCCGCGGCATGGGACCATGCGAGCGCGGCGGCGGACTCGTACGATCTCAAGGCGGCACACGAGATCGATCTGCGGATCGCGATCCGCGGCTACGCGCAGCGCAGCGCGGGCGGGCTGACCGATCGCCTGCGGCCCGGGTTCTTCGTCGAGGGCCCGGCGGTCGTCGCCTGCGCGTTCGTCGAGGACATCCGCCAGAGCGCCCTGATCCGCAGCCTGACGGATTCGCTCGCCATGCCGCCGGGGAAACGCCGGCCCGAGCGGTCGCTCTATGCCGCCGCGCTGCTCTATGCCAGCCAAGCCAGCGAGCTGGGCGAGCTGATCGACGACCGGATCGGGGAGTGGGCCGAGGCGCTCGGCCTCCAGAGCTCGCTGGTGACCGACTATCTCCGCCTGGCCCGGCCGTACCGCGATGATCGCTGGATCGATCGCATGCTCGACGTGGCGAAGGCCCCGGTCGTCGACGACTTCGCGGAGCACCTCGTGCGGTTCGTCGCGCTGCTCGCGCCATACCGCACGTGGAACACCGCCGAGATCGAAGAGGTCGTCGCGCTCCGCGACGAGCTGTGGCCCCAGGTCGAGGATCTCGAGCGCTTCGGCGCCGCCGAGCGCATCCTGGCCACGCCGCCGCTCGCTCGCCTCGCGGCGGCGTACAAGGTCCACGCGCCGCGCTTCAAGCTGCTGGCGCAGCTGGCGGACCACCACGTCGTGCTCGGCACGCTGCTCGAATCGGTGAACGTGGCGCCGCCGGCCAGCGAGCTACCTCGATCGTTCGCCGAGCTGACCGCGGCGCTCGCGCTGGTCGTGTCCGCCACCGGCAACCCGTCGCAGGCGACGCTGACGATCGGAGATCACGACTACAAGGTCGACAGCGGCAGCTTTCCCCGGGCGATGCGCGGCGACCGGCTCGAGCACATCGTCGCGGGCTTCGTCGATCGCACGGCGGGCGACGGCGCGCGGCTGCTGCTGGCCAATCCGACCCAGGCGATCGACGTCACGCTGGGGATCACGTGGCCGCCCGGCACGTCGGGCGCAGTGACCCACGCGCGGATGTACACCCGCGAGGTGTTCCAGGCCGAGATCGCGCCGACGGTGCTCGGCGTGCATCGGCTGCTCGATCGGCTGGGCGAGTACCCGGCGTTGCGCGATCAGCTCGCGCAGCTGCTGAGCCAGGCGCTCGATCTGTATGCCGCCGGCTACGAGCAGGAGCTCGCGCGCGTGATCGGGTCGTTCCGCGTGGATCTCTCGTCGGAGATCGCGGCGCAGCGCGTCCTGCGCGTCCTCGCCGGATCCGGATCGCCGATGCGCGCGCTGGTCGCGGCGGTCGCGCACGACGCGACGCTCGGGCTCGCCGACGACAAGACCTCTGCGTTCGACGCCATGACCGCGGTCGAGGACCACTACGGCGGGCTCGCCGCGCTGTTCGTCGCGGGCAAGGCGGGTGACGCGTTCGCGGGCTATCAGGATGTGCTGCGCGCGCTCGGCACCCAGCTCGTGGCGCCGGCCACCGGCAAGCCCGGCGCGGCCGCGGCCCCGGCCCAGACGGCCCAGACGGCAGCGATCAGCGCGCGGCTGTCGCCCGCCGGCGCGCTGGCGTTCGCGGTGGTCCAGGGTGCGCCCAATGCGCCGGTCGCCGCGCTGGACGCATGGCTCGCCGACAAGCCGCTCACCGACGAGGTGGTCGACGTGTTTCGCGCGCCGGTCCGCGCCGCCTATGCGCTCGGGGCGCGCGACGTCGAGGCCGCGCTCGCGGCCTGGGACCGCGAGATCGAGGCCGGGGCGAACGCCGAGCTGTTCTCGCGGTTCCCGTTCGATCGCAAGTCGGGCGACGATCTCGATCCCGAGACGCTGACCGCGTGGCTGGTACCCAAGCGCGGCCGGCTCGACGCCGAGCTCCTGCCCGCGGTGACCGGGCTCGTCGCGCAGAGCCGCGGCTGGGATGGCCGCGTGCACCATCGCCCCGCGCTCGCGTGCACCGGCGACGAGCTCTGCGTGCGGGTGCCGGCGGCGCTGCTCGCGACGTTCGATCGGCTCGCGTCGGCCGCCGACCTCCTGTGGGACGACGCCGGCAAGCCGCGCGCGCTCGAGGTCACCGTGACGCCGCGGCCGTTCACGCTCGCCGGCGGCGGCCCGGTCCCCGAGCTGGTCCGCCTGGCAGTGGGTGAGACCACCGCGTTCTACTTCAACCAGCGCCCCAAACGCACGGTGATCGCACTCGACTGGACGCGTGATCAGACGGCCTCGCTGAGCGTGCAGCTCAAGCAGGACGCGGCGGTCTTGCTCACCCCGCCGGCCGTGATCGCCGCCGGAACCCCGTGGAGCTTGTTTCACCTGCTGCAACAGGCCGAGCGCCACGGCTCGACCTACACGTGGCGGATCCGGCTGGGCCCGTCGCAGTCGCTCGTCGTCGGCTACGACGTCGTCGATCCGACCGCGCAGATCCTCGGGGGCCCGGGCGGCGCCAAGGCGGTGGTGCAGCGCGACGCGCGAGGCCGGCGGCGGCCATGATGACCGCGCGATGCAAAACGGATCGAACCCAGCCGACGTCGTGGGCGGGTCTCCACGTGTTATTTGGCGGCAACCGGCGACAACCTGTACGGAAGCGTCGCTCGAGGACGCGCGGCGTCCGAGCTCGCAACGGCTTGGTTCGACACCTCCTCGGTGCGTGGTGCGTCGTGCTCGTCGCGACGGCGTGCGGCGCCAAGCCGCCCGCGCTGCGGCCCAAGGCGCCCCCGGTGCACCTCGAGATCACCGCTGGCAAGGACACCAACCACGGCGGCCCGCTCTACGTCGTGGTCCGCAAGATCGACCAGGCCGGTTTTCTCGCCGAGGACTACGACGCGATCGCCGACCGGCTGTTCGGCCAGCCGCCCGATCCGGCGGTGCTGCGCAAGCAGATCGTGCGGCCGGGCGAGGTCGTCCATCTCAACGCCGATCGCGAGCTCGCCGACGGCGAGGTCCTCGGCATCTACTTCCTGTTCTCGGTCCCGGGCGACGACTGGCGGCTGGCCGTGGTCGATCCGCACGTCCTGCGGGTGAGCATCGTGCTCGGTGCATCGGGCATCGTGTCGGCGGCACAGCGATGACCGCGGTCGCCCGGCCTCGGCCGCCGCGGGTCGACCTCGAAGCGCGGCGCCGCAGCCTGTGCGCGACCGAGGGTGCGCCGTTCGTTGCCCCCGCGTGGCTGACCGACGCGGCGCTCGACCGCGATGCGTTCTGGCGCGAGATCGCGCCCGCGCTGGTCGCCGCGGTGGCCGGCTCGTCGCGCAGCTCGCCGTTCGAACGCTACCAGCTCGCCCACGATCTCGGCGCGCGCCACGCCGTGGGCCGCTCCCCGGGCTTCGTCCACCACGACGCCTCGGGCGCTACCGTCACCAGCTACGCGCGCCTCGTCGAGGACGCCCGGGCGCTCGCCGGGGCCTGGCGGGCGCGCGTCGCGCCCGGGATGTGTGTCGCGATCGTCGCGCCGACCTCTCCGGAGCTGGTCACCGCCCTGCTCGCCACCTGGCACCTCGGCGCGGTCGCCGCCCCGCTGCCGGTGTGGGGCCTGACATACCTCCACCATCGGCTCGCCGCGCTCGAGGCCGACTTCGTCGCGACCAGCCGGCCGCGCGCGCTGTGGCTCGGCGTTGCATCCGACGTGTGGCTCGCGACCGCCCCGGCGGTCGGCGACGGCGCCCCGCCCGGCCTCGCGCACGCGTACGCGCCCGACGACGCCGTGCTGCGCGTGTTCTCGCCGCTCGGCGACACCCCGCTCGCCGCGCTCGACGTCTCGGCCGAGCGGCTCTACCTCGGCGCGCTGCGCGACGGCGTCGTGTTCTTCGGCCTCGCCGCCGAGCTCGGCCTCGCCGCACCCGGGTTCTGCGACGTGCAATTCGGCCTGCCCCTGCTCGTCACCTGCCTCGCGACCGGCGGGCACTTCGTCGCGATCAGCCTCGACGCGGCGTGCCAGCGCCCCGAGCTGGTGTGCGACGGCACCCCCCACATCCTCGGCGTCCATCCCCGGCTGCGCGACGCGATCAGCGCCGCCGGGCACGCCGGCAGCGGCCCGGCGCGCTGGTTCCGCAGCCCCGCCACCGCCCACGAGCCCGAGCGCTGGGCGCGCCTGGCCGAGGCCCGCCCGTTCGCGCGCTCGCTCGGCGCTTGCTATGCCGCGAGCCCGCTCGCCGGTGGCGCGATCACCTGGTCGGCGTGGCGGCGGTCCCCGGCGCTCAACACCGCCCTGCCCGCCCCCGGCCTCGACTGGCAGCTGATCGACCCGGGCCGCGGTGGCGCCGCCTCCGCTGACGGCAACGGCGTGCTGAGCTCGACCGACGCGCCGATCGAGGCGATCGGGCAGCCGCTGCTGGGCCGGATCGGGGACGAGTCGCTGTGGGTCACCAGCCTCGGCGCGCACCGCGACGGCCAGCGCCTGCCGGCGACCGAGATCGAAGCCGTGGCCGTCGCCGCGCGCTCCGACGTGTGGGCCGCCGCTCTGGTCGACGATCCGCGCCTCGGCGCCGTGCTCGTGGTGTTCGTGCGCCCCGACCGGTTCGCCGGCGACCAGCCCGCGCGCGACGCCCTCGCCGGCGAGCTCACCGAGCTCCTGGCCGTCCAGCTCGCACCCCACCTCGCGCCGCCGCGGATCGACGTGTTCAGCGTGCCGCCGCGGTTCGCTGACGACGGCGCGATCGACCGCGACTGGTGCCGCGGCCAGCACGCCAGCGGCCGGCTCGCCGCCAAGCAGCGCGAGCCGCTGTTCACCACGCTGGCCCTGCTTCGCATCGCACTCACCGACTGACCCACCAAGGAGCAGGCACATGGGATTACAAGTCTGCGGCGGAGGCATGTTGATGTGTACGGGCGGTGCCGCGCCGTCCGCGCTGAACGTCCTGCCCATCGGCCGCCCGATGTGCGGCGCCCCCGCCGCCAACATCGCCGACGTCGCGCCGATCGTGAACGTCCCGCCGTTCGGCACCTGCCAGCTGCCGTCGAACCCCGCCGTGGCAGCGGCGACCGCCGCCGCCCTCGGCGTGCTCACCCCGATGCCGTGCGTGCCCGTACCCGCCGGCACCTGGACCCCGGGCAATCCCAAGGTGCTGATCGGCGGCCTGCCCGCGCTGACCAGCGACTCGAAGCTGATCTGCGCCTGGGGCGGCACGATCTCGGTCACCATGCCGGGCCAGTTCGTGGCCGTGGTGGCCTGATGGAAGCAGCGTCGCAGCAACACGCCACGAAGTTGACCGGACGGTATGCGGAGGTGGCGTTGCGCACACGTCTTGCCGTACTCCCAGATGGGCTGGGAGCGCTCGCTGCGAATCGCCGCGACGCGATCGAGGACGCAAGTCACAGGAGGATCATATGCTGTTCGAGCTACATGAGCCGACGTGGACATGGACCCCCATCGAGGACCAAGGGGAGATCGATCGATACAAAGAATTCCCTGCTCCCTATCGACTCGAAACGATCGAGGGGAACTCATACGTCTCGTCTCGCGAGATCTACAATATCGCATTCGTTGGAAAGGGAAGCAGTATTGCATATTACCTGGAGACGCTCGGCGCGCCCTATCTCCGCCCGCTCAAGAAGACGAAGCTCCACGGGACGGCCAAGCCGGTGCGGCCCATGCGCACCGCGTACGGCATCGCGAAGTGTCCCGGCGTCTTGTTCGGATGCGTCGACGCATGGGACAAGCAGGTGCGTGGCGGCGGCCTCATCAACCACGAGCGACACCAGATCGGACACTGGGGGACTCAGGTGCCGCGATTCGATGATCGCTACGTGAAGCGGTCGGACTTCGCCAGAGAGAACCGCGCCATCTTCGAGCGGGCCGACGGGGTGGACATCCTGGCGGTCGAGATCGCCAAGATCGAGCAGACCGGCGATATCTTCAGGCTCAGCACGACGCAAGGCCACATCTTTCGCGCCCTGAAGGTCGTGGTGGGATCAGGCGCGGGGCCACACGAGCGACCTGATACGATGCATGATCTCGAGGGCACCGCGGGCCAGGTGCTCGATCTGGACGAGTTCATGCGGCGCTGCCCTCGGCCTGGTCACGAGGACGATCTCGCGGGCGAGCCGCTCGGCCTCCACGACGGAGCCGTCGTCGTGGTCAACGGCGCCAATGCAGGGATCGACGCCGTGGAGCGCGCCGCGGCAGCCGGGTACCAGGTGGTCTGGCTGATCGGCAGCACGAAGCCCCAGATCCTGCCCGGCAATCGCCTGGATTACGCTCCAGAGCTCGCCGAGACGGCCATCTCCGTGCACTACGACACGGTGATCGAACGCGGTGAGTCCGGCATCGTCGTGCGCTACGTACGGCGCGAGATCGGCGCCCGAAAAATCCCGGCGCCGACCCCGCGAGGCGAGAAGTCGACGCCCGAGCGCGTGCAACAGCACCCCAACGTGGAGACCATCAACGCGGCCATCTACGTGTTCGCGGTCGGCCAGGACCCCATGGCGAAAGGCGCCGTGGGCGATGTGCTGATCACAAAGGGAGAGATCCCTTGGACGAGCCTCGAGCCGATCTACGACATGAACCAGGCGTTCGGGGAGCCCTACCAGACCGTACTAGGGCTGCGGACGAAGGGGACCTGCCACTCATCCGGACTCGAGATCATCGGCGCCGCCGCCACCAGCCTCACCCGTGAGGCTGGCGGCGAGCTCAGGCACAACTTCATCGAGCAGCTACCGGAGGGCACTGACGTGCGCCAGCCACTCACGCTCCGCGCCGAGGCAGAGGGCAAGGCGCTGGCTCGGCAGACCGATCTCGGGCAGCTGACAGAATCGCAGCGCAAGCAGCGAACTCGATATTTGCAACGCCAGCTCGCACAGCGGGCGCGTGCCTACCTCGAGGGCAAGAGTATCGAGAGCCTGCTGAATCGAGTCGTCGAGAACGAGGTCGCGTCGGTCGTTCTCATGGCTCAGTTGGTGGGTCTCAAGGCCAGTATCGCCGCGATCAACGGGATGATACCGGCGTACGTCGCCGAGAAGAACGGCTCCAATTTCAACATCGACAACCGCACGATGCTTCGGGTCTACCTCGCTCATCGCTACCCCGACATGGAAGAGGAGCACGCGCAGCGCTGGATAGAATACATCACCACCCACCGCCGATCAAACAACCACCCGCTCGGCTTTGATGAGAGCTGGACTGAGCTGTTCGAGCGCTGGTTCCAGGTGTGGGACGACTTCGGCCGCCGGTATGGGTAAATCGTTCGAAGGCGATCGCCGGTTGCCGACGTTGCACACCAGTATTTCCGTCCGGCCGTCGGCTTCGCGATGCTCGCGCGGCGAGCAACGCGAACGCCCGGCGACGAAGACTACCGCTTATCGCAGGTCCTCTGGCCACGGTGTTGTCGCAAGAAGCTGCATGGCGTCCGGATAAATAGCGCGCCGCTCACGCCGCCCGAGGGAGCGGCGCGCACCGCCGATCTCACATCGCATCGCATCGCATCGGCGCGGTACTCTGGACGACGCTACGCGCTTGGATCGCGCCCCAGCAGCGCGCATGGACTGTCCCACAGGATCGTGCGCAGGGCCAGATCGCCAAACGTGGTCCGTCGCGCCATCAGCTCGTCGACGATCCCGTGATCGTGGTCGAGGTGAGGGAAATCGGTACCGAACACCATCCGCGACGCGCCGATCTCCGCGACTACGCCGTCGAGCATCGGCTCGCTCGGCTCGATCGCGATCCAGCACTGCCGCTGAAAATACTCCGACGGTGGCCGGCGCACGTGGCGGCGCACCTCGCCGCGTAGTTGTGCATACTCGACATGATCGAGTCGCCACAGCCAGTATGGCAGCCAGCCGCACCCCGCCTCGAGTAGACCGATCCGTAACGCAGGGTGTGATTCGAGCACGCCACCCTCGATCAGCGAGAGTAGCGCCATCATCGCCTCCATGGGGTGCGAGCAGGCGTGCTGGCCAAACCGGGTCTCGAAGCGATCGGCGCCGGCCGTGGCGACGCGCGTGTGCGTGCCTTCGTGCACGAGCACGGTGACCGCATGATGCTCGCACGCGGCCCAGAACCGCGCATGCCCCGGCGCGCTCAGCGTGCGGCCCTGGACCGGGTTTGGTCGCAACACCACGGCGCGCATGCCGTCGCGAACCGCCTGTTCCAGATCACCGACGAGCGCCTCCGGATCGTGGCGCGACAGCAGCGCGGCGCCGATGAGCCGGGTGGGCGCTGCCGAGCAGAAATCGCCTAGCCAGCGGTTGTACGCACGAGCATAGGCGCGCGAACGTTCAGCGCTGACGGTGTCGTTGTAGACGAGATAGGGCGCGTGGGTGGGAAGCATCACGGCGACGTCAACGCCGGTCGCGTCCATGTCGGCGAGGTGACCTCGAGGGGTCTCCACGGTGGACAGGAGCTCGCGCCGTTGCTCGGCGACGAGCACCAGCTCGATGTATGCGGCCTCGGGGTATCGTATGACTCGCTCGCCAGCCACGGAGAGGATCGGAGGCGTGGGCAACAGCGCATGCTCGCCCAGGCGATTCACACGCTCGATCAGCGTTTCGGGAGGCCCGAATGGCGCGAGCCGCGGCACGTACTCCCTCATCGTCGCCGGCAGGTATTCCTGCCACATGGCGACCGGCTCCAGGACGTGACGATCCACATCCACGATCCGGAATCCATCGCGCATTGCTTGCTCCTGACGCTAGACGAACAACGGGACTGGGTTGAGCGCGGTCTCGGCGAGTGGCAACGTCCGCCATCCCAGCTTGCACGGTACTTCATAGAGTCTCCCGGGGCCGAACCGTGGCCAGAAATGACGCAGGCCCGGGACGATCACTTGGACAACGTTCAAGCCAATATCCGGACGCGTCTTGTCTACCACGACGACCTCAAGGCCCTTCTCGTCGAGTCGCCTCACGCAATGCTCGATGTCAGCGCGCAGATCGCTGCCACCAACCCGGGCCATGGTCCTGGCACTGACCCGTGGCATATCGTAGTCAGGGAACAGGTAATCACGATCGCGAAGCCTCTCGAAATCCCATGGTGCGCGATGCGTACCGTCCGGATCGAAGAGTTGGTTAAGCTCCGTGAGCGCCCGCTGCGCTGCGAGGTGCGGTTCGAGATGGCAGCCGAATCCGATAGCGAATCGATCTGTCCCGGCTTCGTGGGCAAGTGCAACGCAGGTCGCGATCCCGAGGTCATGTGTCAGATCGAGCACCCAGACCTTCCAGCCAAGGCGACCGTAGTCGGCTAGCAGAGCCTCGAAGTATGGGTCCGCGAAGCTGTCGAGGTCGATGGCCGGGCGACGCAGCCGGTTGTACCACCACATCGCCGCGGCATCGCGCTCGACCAACTCGAGGAGCGCCTGAAGCACGGCCTCCTCGAGGCAAGTGCCTGCAGCTACGCCGTTGCTGCAGGCACTGACAAACGCGGTTCCGCTGCCGGCCGGGGCCTCAGCGTAACAGTATGTCAACGGAACGTAGCGCCGCTCGCGCTTGCTCAGCGACCACGCCGGTGTCCAATCGATCGGGGTGCCGGCGACGAGTGGCTCGGGAACAAATCGGCGAGGATCCGTCTCCTGCGCGTTGAGCCGGCCGCGCTCTCGGTACTGTGCCTCGCTGAAGTTGAGCAAGTCACTGACCGGCAGTGCTGCCGCACCAAGGTCCGCCTGGCTGCCGCGAAGCCGTGCCTCGTCCCCCTGGTACACACCGCTGAACCGCTCGAGTGCTTCACACAATGCACTCACGCGGGCCTGGTCGGCGCTGCGCCCTTTACCAGCGCATCCCTTATCGAAGACGTTCGTGTGTGGCACTCCGCTTCGGGGGCAGATCAGATATCCGGATGAGTAGACGGCCCGAAGCTCCGTGTCTCGACCCGGCATGGCGACGAGGTGGGTCACGGCCCCGGTCAGCGGGCTGACAAGATGTCGGTAGCGCTCGTAGGTTCGGCGAGGCGGCTGCCGGCGGTATCCGCCGTCCTCGTAGTGCGCTTTTTCGATCGGCGACAGTTCGATCGGACGCTCCCCAACTACTGTCATCTGCGTCGGATCGCCGCACGTCGGGCACTGTGGCCTCTGGACGACGGCATGTGCGGTGGTCTGAAAACTCGCCAAGTCGAGTGCGAGCACCCGAGAGCGGAGCGGATGGGGAACACTAGCGTTCTCTCTGCCTCTGCTAAGTGTGCGTGCGATCGCAAGCGCCCCCAGCCCGCACGCGGTCCGTACGCTTGCTTCGATGGCCGCGACGGGAGGCGTTATTTGGCGCTCGTGTGTCCCCTGGCGGCGAACGAGCTCTTCGATCGGCCGGTTCTGCCGTATCCAGAACGCCAGGCAATCCCAGCATGGACCGACGCCGGGATCGAAGCCAGGCCCGATCAACGGCCGAGCTCCGGTGGGCTTAATGACAAACCAGGGAGTGCCAGTGCGCCGCGCGTCGCGATCGATGGCTTCGAGCTTCGGATGCAGATAGTCGTCACTGACGACCACCTGTGCCGAAGCCTCGCCATCGACCCGGACTCCCGCCTGCACAAGCGCGTCGGCCATCCATGAAGCGGGGACGCTGTCATCGAGGCTTCGGACCGCGACGGCCCAGCCCTTCAGTCCCTCGGCAGCAGCTTTCGCGTCGCGATCCACCCCGTGCCAAAACGCAGCGTCATTCGGCGCAAGATCGGGAGTGGCACGGACCAAGTAGCCACGCGCCGCGAGCTGCCCCAAGATGTACAAGGTCTCTGGCTCTGCGATGGCCTCCCCCGCTGCGCGCAGGACCTCGTGGACGGTGCGCCGGCCATCGACAAGCATGGCGATATCGATCGTGCGAGCACCCGAAAGCACGAAATGCTCACGTTCACCGATCAGGAACGCCGTGTTGGCGCCCAGGCGCTCGATGCTCAATGTGGGCTTGAACGCAAGCACCTCATCCAGCCCCAGCGATCCTCCGTAAGCGGCGATTCCATCCATGGCTAGCTAGGTGCAGCAGCTAAAAGGGTATTCCGAGCCCGTTGCGTTGTACGCGGCGAGCGCGACAGGCCAGCATTTCACGTCGGCAGGCCTCGTGGGGAATTTGAGCTTGAGAGTATTCCTTGTCTCAAAGCTCCACTGAGACTGACTTCCAGGTCGTTCCTGCGGGTGCCACACAGACGTACGATCCTCCACCACGACGAGTGTGAACTTCCAAGGCAGCTTGTACTCCCGGACGGCATGCAAGGCTGTCGCGGCATCGATGATGAGCATCCGCTTGAACGCCGGCTCACGCCAGGCTTTCGCGATCGCAGCAAGGAGAGCGACCTTAAAAGCGGAGAACTCGTTGTCACTCGGCATAAAACCGCCTGCCGGAGCGCCATCGTTGAGGCCGCTCTCCCCTCCGAGCATGGCTCTCGGCGACTGCTTCGGATCTCGCGTGCCACCAGCGTTCCAGTCATCACTGAACAGCGAGGAGCGCTGCCTGTAGTAGTCCGCCAGCGCCATCGCATGGTACTCGGTTGGAATCTTCAGTTCTTCTGGATCGAGCGGGAGCGGCATCTGCAGCGTTTCATGCATCCCCCTGGACCAGACCCACTCGTCGCTGATCCATTCATACTGGTCGGGGGCGCTGGCGATTTCCAGATCACATACGAGCGGCCACGGCCAATCATAGTCGAACCGAGCTTTGAGCGCCCGGATCGCGGCACCAGGCTCGGGCGACGTCAGCTCTTCACGAAATTTGCCATCGACCCATGCTTCCGTGATCGCACGCAAATACACCGTTCGAAATACTAGCAACTTATCCGTACTCATTGAGCTGCCCCTTTGTGATGGTCGGTCTCGATATCTCGCAGACCCGGGCGAAGCGCAAACAACTGCTCGAGGCGAGCCTGATGCGATTCCGTGCTGCCGAATCTCCGGAGTAATTCAGCTCTCGCCAGCGTCTCGACACGCGGCATATCATGACGCTGAGCCAACTCCGCCGCTCGCTCCAGCGAGGCCTTGATGCTCTCCGACGCAGGGCTCCGCTGTGCCTCATACATCGCGCGGCGCCGGTGGAGTTCCGGTTCGTAGAAGTGCTCGTCATTCTCTCTGCACATCGAGAGGCATTCATCGATACATGCGATTGCACTGCCAATGTCACCCTGGACTACATCGCTGTCGGCAGCGAGAGATCCATAGTAAGATAGCGCAATCCTGCACCCGAGACCAGCGAGCCCGCTCACGATCGCGCGGGCTCGCTGCGTATCGCCTGTCGCCCAGTCGTGGAGCGTGGCTGCATATCCTTCGTACGCAGGCAATCCGTATTTCCCGCTCAGGGCGAGAATTTCCTCTGTCATCGCGGCGGTCGTCCGCCGGTCGCCGTCGAGCTGATACACGAACCCCGCATATAGCAAGCCGAGCGCGATCGATGGCACATGGTCAACCTCGCGAGCCCATGCAACAGCGCTTGTCACGAGCTCGATGGCACCGGCTGTGTCGCCCGAAAACCAGTAAAGCATGGCCATGAACGATTTCGCCATGACCAATGAATCGAGGCCGAATCGCGGCCCGTGGTCCCGATGCAGATCGGGATCGTACAGCTCGATTGCGCGCTCCAAGTCTCGGGTCGCATCTGCGTGGTCGCCATCGAAGAACAGGGCGAGCCCGTGAAAGGTCGCCGCGGCAGCGCGGATTCCCGGGTCGGCCGCGTGTGCGGTGCTCGCGACCAGCTCCTCAGCGATTTGACGTGCGGTTCGGCGATTGCTGGCGACGTGATGATGGACAAACAGAAACCACAGTGTCGGCACTCGATGCACGTTGTCAGGACCAAGTTGCTGAAGCAAATCAGCTGAGCGATCGACAGTCGCCTTGACCTGCGAATCGGCCCAACCGCGGGTCGCCATCAGCGCCTGGATCAGAGCACCGTTTGCAAGCAACTCCACCTCGATCGCGTCGGCATCTGGCAGCGTTTGCGCCCACGTGACCGCACTGCTCGCATGCGCGATGACCTCGCCATAGGTCGAGCGCGCCAACCCCTGTTCTGCCGCACGCTGGGCATAGCCAATCGCCTGCCGCTTCTGCTCCGCCGCCGCATGGTGATGCGCCAGTAGGTCCGGCCGCGACTGTACGATCTCGGGGAACCGGGCCTCGAGCGCGCCGGCGATCCGGCCATGGATCGACTGCCGCCGTGCGTCCGAGCACGAGTCGTAGACCGCATCGCGGACCAGCGCGTGCTTGAACTGAAACGTCGCGTTGCGCAGCCGCCGGCGGCGATGGATCAGATCAGCGCTGATCAGGCGCTCGAGGTCGTCGTGCACCGCGTCGGCGTCGAGCGCGCTCGCCGTCAACAGGAGCTCCGCGCCGAACTCGCGCCCGATCGCGGCTGCCAGCTGGGCGGTCTCTCGCGCGCGGCCGAGCCGGTCGAGCCGGGCACCCAGCATCCCGCGCAGCGTCGAGGGAATCGCCTGGAGCCCGGCGCTATCCGGCACGGCAGCGGCGGGCGCGCCGCCGGCCTCGCTCACCATGACCGCCATCTCCTCCATGAACAGCGGTACACCGTCGCTGCGCTCGACGAGTGCCTGCAGCGCACCGGCGCCCAGCGAGTGTTCGCCGACCAGGGCCACCGCGAGCGCGTGGCTGTCGTCGCGCGACAGGCTACCGAGGTGGATCTGCAGGAGCGCCGGGCCGGCCCAGGTCGCCGCGAGCTCGGGCCGCGAGCTCCAGACGCCGAGCATGCGGCGCGGTGGATCGCGGACCAGCGCCGCGACCAGCTCGTGCGTCGTGGGATCGGCCCAATGCAGATCTTCGATCACGAACAGCAGGGGCTGGCGCTCCGCGATCTCGCCGAGCAACGACACCAGCGCGTTGAGCGTATTGTCCTTCTGGCGCTGCGGTGAGACCGCCGGCAGTGGATATCGCGGGTCGTGCGCGAGTGACAGCAGCTCCGCGAGCACAGGATAGGTGTCTTCGAGCGGCAGACCATGACGGGTGAGGAGCACGACCAGCGCCGCCGCTCGACCGACGGCGTCCATGTGCGGCTCACCGTCGCGCGACGACCGCAGCAGGCTGTCGAGCAACTCGACCAGCGGCGCAAGGGCGCTGGTCTGGCTCTCGGGAGTACACCGGCAGATCAGGCGCTGATGGGGCTCGCCCTCGAGCGCGGCCCCGAGCTCGGCGAGCAGTCGCGACTTGCCGATCCCGGCTTCACCACTGACCAGGACGACGCGGCCATCGCCCTCGCGTGTCGCCTGCCAGCGCTGGCGAAGCAGCGCGAGCTCGTGCTGCCGTCCGACCATCGGAACACGGCCCCGCGGCGTCGAATCCGCTCGCTGACTGGCGATCTCGGCGTCGATCACGAACGCGAGTAGCGAGCCCGCGGCCGTGTCGAACGATCCGACCGGCCGACACGCGAACTGCCCCCATACCTGCTCGCGCACAGCGTCGCTCACGATCACCTGACCGCCGGCCGCGCGCGTGCACAGGTCGGCCGCGACGGCCCGGGTGCGCGCCGCACCCGCCACGCCCGCGGTGTGGATCCCGGCGCGCACCTCGAGCCGGACGCCGTGCTCGGCATCCACCAACGTCGCCCGGCCCTGGAACGACGTGACGAGCTGTAGCGCGGCGCGGGCCGCACGGCGGACATCATCCTCGCGTGCCACCGCGACGCCGAACTGCAGCTCGATCCGCTCCCCGGTCCCGACGTTGCCCACGAGCTGGCCCTCGAAGCGCCGCGCGATCACCCGCGCGCGGTCGTGCAGCGCCGCCGCGATGCGTGCAAGCATGTCGCGATCCACCGGCTGCGTGGACAGCGACACATCGCAGCACACCGCCGTGAACGGCCGATCCCGGGGATCATCTCCCCCCGTCGACATCTCGTCACTCGAACGCACATCCGCGGCTGGCGGGTGGGCGCCCGCGTTGGCATCCGGCACGGGGGTATGGCGTTGCAGCTGCCGAGCCAGATCCTCCAGGCCGCATGACTCGAGACCGCGCAGCAGATCCGGCGCCGCGATCGTCCGGCGCTCGACGTCCTTCACCAGCACGCGGTCGAGCAGCCGACCGAGCCCGGATTCACGGATCTTCCACGGGACCGGAACGGTGTCGGTAGAGAGGTGTTGCCACAGCGTCGTCGCCAGCGTGAAGCCACGCATCACGGGCTGCCCCGTCATGCACTCCACGAACATGAGGCCCCACGAGTAGAGATCGGAGCGCGGCGTCGGGGCGTGCCCGGCGATCTGCTCCGGTGCGGAGTAGCTCGCCGAGCCGAGCCAATCACCGGTCGCGGTCATCCGGATCTGATCGTCGTCGCAATAGCCGCCGATGCCGAAGTCGAGGATGACGGCGTTGCGCCGCCCGCCGCTGGCGACGACCATCACGTTGCTCGGCTTGATGTCGCGGTGCACCACGCCCTGGGCGTGCGCGCAGCTCAGGCCATCGAGGACCTGCAACATCAGATGGCGGGACTCCACCGGATCCAGCGGCCCGTGCTCCGAGAGCACCTCTGCAAGCGTCTTGCCGGGGAGAAACTCGAACACCGCATACGGCTCGCCGGTGTCGGTCACTCCCGAATCGATGAAGCGGACGATATTGGGGTGATGGAGCTCGGCGCAGATCGCCATCTCGCGCCGGAACCGCGCAATGCGCTGCTCCTTGGCGGCGTCGCTGGACGCCGGATGGAGAATCTTCACCGCGACCAGCTGCCCGGTGCTGATCTGACGGGCCTGGTAGACCGTGCCGAAGCTGCCGAAACCCAGGACGAAACGAATCTCGTAGTGCTCCGCGAGCGCGCGATCCCCCATACAGGTTGTCGGCCCACCTTCCGACGACTGCACTGTACGAGGTGTTGCGATGTTTTCCTAGAGAATGTGTCTATTTACCAGTCGCCAGACGACGCACACGACATGTACGTCTAGGTCCGGGAGACGGGTTCGCCGGGCGATGTCAGGTCACGTCCGACAGGATCGCCGCGCGGCGATCCGCGAGCGTCGAGTCACAGACCGCTTCCACGAAGGCGCCGGGGGTCCGGTGCATTGGCTCGGATATCGAGGGGGGGGGTCACGGCTCGTCCTCGACGTTTAGCGCCCGCTCGAGCGCCGGATCGATCTCGCCGCCGAGCAAGCGCAGCAGCTCGCGCACGCGGCCGAGCTCACGCCGCAGCGCCCGGTGGTGGTTGCGGTTCTTGAGCAACGGCTCCTGGCCGAGCAACGCGAACGCTTCATCGCGATTGCCGGTGCGCTGCACCGCAGCTGCGAGGATCATGCCGCGGAGCGCTTCGGCCATCTCCAGCGGGAGCGGGGACTCTCCGTCTCGGCGTCGCTCGGCTTCTTGCACGAAGGTGAGCGCTGCCCGCCACAGCTGCTTGCTCAGCGCGCTCGGCTCCGCGTCGCCGTCGAACGTGAGCGCGCGCTCGACATGGCGCTGCTGGACCACCAGGTCGCCGTCGGCAGCGCTGCGGCCGGCCAGCAGCAGCGCGTACGCCCGCCGGACGATGTTGTCGAGCTGCCGCAGGTTGCCCGGCCACGAGGCTGCCGCAAGAAGTTGCATGGCCTCCGGCTCGAACCGCGCGGCGCCATCGCCGCCGGCCTCGCGATGGCGGCGGCTCAGCATGTACTCGGCCCACATCGGGAGCTCGTCGAGCCGCTCGGCGAGCGGGAGTAGCCGCACCGGCAGGACGTTGATGCGGTAGTACAGATCTTCGCGGAACCGGCCGGCGCGCACGGCGGCACGCAGATCGGCGTTGGTGCCGACCAGCAGGCGCATGTCGGCGCGGCGATCCCCGGCGGCATCGTCGCCGAGCATCCGGTACGCGCGCTCCTCGACCAGGCGGAGCAGCGCCGCCTGCGCCTTGAGCGAGAGCTTGTCGACCTCGTCGAGGAACAGCGTGCCCTTCGCGGCACGGCCGATCGCGCCCGGGTTGTCCTTGACCGCGCCGGTGAACGCGCCCCGCTTCCAGCCGAACAGCTCGGCCATCTGAAGCTCCTCGGGCACGCCGAGGATGTCCAGCACCTCGAAGCGCTGGCCCCGGCGCTGCGAGTGCTCGTGGCACCAGCGAGCGAGCCGCGACTTCCCCGCGCCGGTCGGACCGCTGATCAGCACCGTGTCATCGCGCGGCGCGAACGCGCGGAGCAACTCGACGAGATGCGCGGTGCTGCGACCGACCACCGGGAGGAACTCGTCCGGCCCCACGGGCTCTGGCGATCGCAGCGGGAGCGCGCGCGCGGCGATGAACGCACCGGCGATGCCGGCGAGCAGCTCCAGCTGTTCGTAACAACTCGCCCAGATGAACTCCCGGCCGACCGCGGCCCGACCACTCGCCTCGAGCGTGATCATGCCGTACACGCCGCCATCCGGGGCGCGCAGCGGGACGACGTGGACATGGGTCGCGTCGCGCCCGATCATCCGCTCGCGGGTTGCGTCGCCAGGGACGCCGTCGGCTTCGGTGCGGTCACCTTGCTCGACCGGCCCGTCCGGCAGCCACGATCGCAGCGACGCGCGGAGGACATCCACCGACACCGAGCAGCGGTGGCGCTCGATCCAGCTCCATACGTTGCCCGATGTGAGGTACCCGGTGCCGTCCATGCGCGCCCCGCTCGGGCAGGCGATACCGAACAAGCGCTGATAGCTGCCCTCGGGCCGCAAGTGCACGACGCCACGCAGGATCCGCGCCGTTGCAGCATACAAGCTAGCGGCGAGCGCCCCCTCGGCACACGCGAACATCGCCTGAAGCACCGCGGTCGCAGCGTCTTCGAAATACGTTGCCGAGACCAGACGCGGGACCAGCGACAGGAGGATCTCGTCGCGAAGCACGACGCAGTAGAACCAGGAGAGTCGGTGCGAGTCCAGGTGGAACGAGCATGGAGACACGGCTGCGTTCCGCGCAGACACGGCGCGTCCGCGCAAGACGCGATTGCCTCTCGGGTCCGTCGTCGGAGGTCCGCCGCTCACCGGGCGTGCGTCGTGCGGACGGCTAGACCGACATGTAGAATGTCTGCCCGACCTTGCATGACCACGAGCCCGGCGCGCGGTCGCACGGCCTCGCCCGCCGACGCGAGATCGCACGTCGCGTTGCGAACGCCGGACCAGCGGGCGGCCCGCGGTCGCCAACAACCTCTTCAGGAAGCTACAGCTCCCCGCCGTCCGTTCGTGCGAATCAGGCCACCGGCTGGCCGATCAGGGCTTTGAGGTAGTTCGAGATCTTCGCGTTGATCTGATCGTAGGCGGAGGGCCCGCCGATCGAGAAGTCGGCCGCGCGGACATCGTAGACGGCCGCCAGACCGTGAAACACCACGAAGCTGGGGAACGAGTCCGGCTGGTGCGGAGGATTGTAGGTGAGGCCGACCGCCCAGTTCTTGGACTGGTAATCATAGATAGCTGCAATCGTCCGACGACACCGATCGACGTCGAATTGGGATTCACATTATCTCCACGTGCCGGATGTTCGAATGTTCCGGCGCGAGCGAGGACCCTACAGCGTCGGTGCCACCGTTCGCGGTCCGCGGCATTGCGTCGTCGTGCCCGGCGACGCCGCGTGGCCTCGCGCCCGCCGAGGCGCGTGATCCGGGCAACCAGCGCCAGGCGTCGCGAAGCACGAAACGACAGAAGCGCGATACCCCGTGCGAGCTCAGGTGGAACGAGCACTGAGCCGTCACTGCGTCCGGTTCGGACGCGGCGCGTCCGCGCGAGAGACGCTCGATCTCCGTCACCACGCCGGGCCGGCTCGTGGCCGTGACGGCGTCGGCGGCGCGAGCGCGAGCGCGAGCCGGCAGCCGCGTCCCGTCGGGTACACCCGCGTCGAACCGAGCGGCCGACGCGTCGAAATAACCAGCCGACGCGTCGGCCCGGGCGTTCGGTCGCTCCATCCGCGCACCTGCGACCCACCTGCCACGCGCAAGTACGCAACATCGAACGACCCAGCGGAAGCCGTGCAGCACGGCGCCGGCGCAGCGGCAGTGATCCGCGCATGCGCGCACACCGTGCACGTGATGTGCATTGCACCGTACGCGTTGATCGCAGCCGCCGTTATTGACCTTCGAGGAAACCGCCATGCTGGTTGAAGTCGTTCACAACATCAGGAGTGCGTCGCGAGACTGCACCGCACCGACGCCGCCGCCCCGGCGCGTCGTCATCGTCGATGCCGAACGGTCGTCGCAGCGCACGCTGTGCAGCGACCTGGTCCAGCTCGGCTGCGCCACGCACGTCGTGTCCGACGCCAGTGACCTCCGCGCCGAGCTGGGCCGCGCCGATAGCCTGCCCGATCTGATCGCCGCGGAGTACCGGCTCGCCGGCAAGCGGCTCGACGATCTGCTCGCGCTGATCCCGCAGCCGCTGTGGCCGCGCCTGGTCATCGTCACGGCCTATGCATCGATCGCCTCGGCGGTCCGCTCGGTCAAGCTCGGCGTCGGCGGCTACCTGGTCAAGCCCGCGCGCGGCGACCAGGTGCTGCGCGCCGCGGGGTACGCGCTACCCGGCGACTCGCCCGAGGTCGTCGCGCTGCAGGATGCCGCGCAGCCCTACTTGAGCCTCGATCGCGCGATCTGGGAATTCCTCACCCAGGCCGTCGAGGACGCCGGCACGCTGTCGGGTGCCGCGCGGCTGCTCGGCCTGCACGCCCGCTCGCTGCGCCGGATGCTGGCCAAGTACCCACCGCCGCGGTGATGCTCAATGATCGGACGCGGGATCGATTGGCGATCACCAACAAACTGGGTCATGGCCGCCTTCGATCTCCAACGACGACGGTGCACCCGTCGGTCTCATCGCGCAGGCACTGGAGGCGCGCCGATGACCAGACCGCCGGCGCGATGCAGGCACATTGGCTGCCCAATGGGGTGCAGGCGAGGCCGCGCTGGGCGTTGCATGGCGAAGACTCGCCGCACGCATCACCGGCGCGCTCGCCCGTTCGAGCACCGACGCAGGTATGCTTTTGCGGCGAAAACGACTGACCTGGCGGGCAGCGACAGGTGGGCGGCGAATCGATCTCCGCGGGGTTAGGCGGCGTGCAGCGCAGACCGCGGTTGGCATTGCAGGGCGCGTAAGGAAGGGTGCCTTCGCCGGAGGGCCCGCAGGCATGGCCGGGCCGATCGCCGAGCTTGGCGGGCCTGCAGCTTCCCGACGAGAAATCGAAATCCTCGGCGGCGGGGCAGCCACAGGTCGCGGGGGCCGAATCCGCAAGACAGACAAAGCCGGCGGCGGTGTTGCACGGCGGATCGCGCTCGGGACCGCCGCAGGGTGCGCCGGGTTGGAGCCCGGAGCGATCGGCCGGCGGGGTGCCGTTGCTCGGGTCGCCTGGTGCGCTGGCGCCGGCGCTCATGCACCCGGCCAGCGCGACAAGGACAAGAAGGGTACATCGCAGTGTCACGGGCAGGCGCATGTGAAGCCCTCCGGAGCGAACAGATCACTCATGACGAACAGCAGCGTCGCGTCGTTGAGCTCGCCGGCGCCGCCATTGTGGACAGCGACCACCTCGAGCGTCTCCTCGTCGAGGAGAGCGGCGCCGCTGCTACCGGGCTCGGTGTCGCAACCGCTGCCGATGCGGTCGCGGCCGAGCGCCAAGACCGACAAGGGCTCGAGGACACACCGCCCCGACCATTCGAGAGGCCGTCGTTCGGGGTGGGAGAACAGGAAGACGCCGTCGCCCGGGCCATGCGCGCGGCAGAGGTCGGGGTGCAGGGCGACAGCAGGCGCCTCGTCGACCTCGAAGACGGCGATGTCGCGGTCTTCCGTGAGCTCGGCGAAGAGGATGCGCTGGCAGCGGCCGACCATGCCCGCTCGTCCATCGCCGCGAATGCCCCATTCGATCGATGTGTTCGCGCAATCGTCCCACGAATCGGCCACCAGGCAATGCGCGGCGGTGAGGACCCGGTGGTCGCCGATGTGGGTCCCGGTGCAGGCAATGGCGGCCATGCGGCCGATGGCGTCGAGCGAGGGCACCATGGCCTCTGGGACGTTGGCGCCGTCGGCAGCCACGGCGACCAGGTCATTGGCGCCGACGATGATCTCGTCGGCGATCGTGGCTTTGGCGTCGGTCGCCTCGATGCACCCCATGGGGAGCGCGGCCACCACCGGCGACGCGAACAGCGCGAGGGCCCAGCCGCAGCGCATCACCGGACCGCGGCGCGGCTACCGCGCACGAGGCGCACCGCGTAGTCGACGATGGCGGCATTGGCGCTGGCAGGCGCGCGCGCCTCCAGCTCGTGGGCATCGGTGGCCGCATAGGTCGAGAGCGAGACGAACAGCTCGATCTTGTCGCCGACGACGGAGCGGCGCACGCGCTCGTCGCTCGTGGTGCGGTGGTTGCCGCTGAGGACCACGTCGTCGATCGCGGACACCAGCACGGCATGGGCCGGATTGTCGGGCATGCGCAGCGCGTCGGTGAAGAACCGGACCACGGCGAGACGCTCGCCCTCCTCGCGCGGGCTGAACGTCGCCGGCGCCGCAGCGAGCAGGCGGGCGCGGACCAGCGCGATGTTCTCGGGATCCGACAGCAACGCGTCGAGCTCGGCGCGTTGCGCGGCGAGCGGCAACGCCTTGTCTGCGAACGAGCGATGTCGATCCAGCAGCGCTCGGAGGGCGGCCGGATCGAGCGACGCCAGGACAGGCGACGCCGCGGAGGGCGTCGGTGCCAAACGTGGGACTGCGGCCCGCAGTGCGGGTGTCGCTTCCGTCACGGAGGAAGGCGCGACCGGAAGGTGACCGTCCGACCTGCCAGCGCGACCGAGCCAAAGCACCAGCGCGATGCCGCCCCCGAGGACAAGGCCCGCAGTGATCGCGATCCTAGAAGTGCGCATGTCCTGCCTTTCTCTGGACCCGGAGATCGCGCGCCATGTTGACCTCCAAGCTGGTGGCCAGCCCGGAACCCTGGTCGACGATGCTGCGTGCCATCTCGAGGGCAGCTTCGGCGTCGAGGACGCCTCCGGTGCGATTGGGAAGCGGCGGGTCGGGCACGCGAGCGGAGAGCAGGATCGCCTGGCGAATCATCTGCACCGAGATACGCTCGCCATGCTCCTGCGCGATGCGCGCGGCCACATGGGCGACCCGCGGCGCCGAATTGGACGTGCCCAGGCCGTCTGATTCGGCGGCGATGTCAGAGTACATCGGGCCGTGATCCGAGAAATCGAAGTATTGACCCCGGTCGGTGCCGTCGACGACCAGGAGGTTGTCGCGTTGCGATAGGGATTGCGGGCAATTCTGCGCCGATTCGAGATTGGCGAACGCTCGTCCCGCGTTGCCCGATGCGGTGACCCATAGATAGTGCGGGTCGACGCCGTTCGGCATGAGCTCCGCACAGGCCGCGTGGTCGATGGGCAGGGTCGCCGACAGCGAGACGATCCGGATCTGCGATGTGCTGTCCTGGGCGGCGACATCGCCGAGTGCCGTCGGCTCGAGGATGCAGGTCTCGGCTGATAGAGGGATGATGCGGAGGCCCGGCCACGCCGGGGTCTGCATATCGACGCCGAGCGCCAGGTTGGCCATGCTACCCGCGTGGCTGACGTAGAATTCGTCGACCACCGGCAGGGTGAAGTGGGTGGTGATGACTCCGTCGAGGTAGGTCGACACGTCGCCCGGGGCGGCGCTGCGCCAACCAAAAAGGCTCTCGCCGTCCTGACACGCGGGGCCGCGATGGGGGCCGCTCAACACGGCGGTGCTCAGCACGGCGTCGTCGAGCGCGCCGCCCACGTCGCCCTCGCAGACCACGATGGCGGCGTCGCCCGCAGCGAGCGGCGGTGCGGCGGCGACGACCTCGGTCCAGCGATCGACCTGCGCCAGGGCCTTGGTGTCGAAACGCGCCTGGTCGCGTTGCAAGAGCGCCGAATCGTACAGGCTCACGGTCGGCAGGAAGGGTGTGCCGTCGTACGTCAGGGTGGCGAGGAGGTTGGGGTGGCTGCCGAGATCGTAGCTCACCCAACCGACGAGCTGGTGTCGGTCAGGCGATGTGAGCTCCAGCCGCTCGTCGAGGAGCGTGCCGCGGTGGTAGCGCCGAATTCGACGAATCGAGTAGGCGAGCCCGTCATGGTCGAGGGGCCATTCGGCAGCGATCTCACAGGCCACCCGGCAGCCTTCGAGGATCGGTGTCTCCAGGTAGGCTGGCGCCCCGACGAACGACGCGACGTCGACGGCGCGAAGCAGAAGCGACAGCGCCGCATCGGCCTGACTGCGGTCGGGCGTCCACTCGCCGCTGACGTCCCCGACGGCCGCTCCGAGCGCGGCCACGTCGCGCGCGTAGACGTTTCGCAGGACGATGACGCTCCCGGGAACATTTCCGGGCATCGGGTAGGACGGTGTCCGGTCGAGAAGGATCGGCAGATCCGCTGCCGATGGCGATAACAGGTGCACGAGAATTTGCTGCGGCGAGCCCGCGTCGCTAGGTAGATTGGCCCGCAATGTGCGGGAGCGCACATGATCATCGAGCCACTGCGCCAAGGGGCCGGCCAGGGCATCGGCGAAATCGGGAGATAGCTGCAGCGACGACCGTTGCGCAATCACCACGGCGCCGCGCAAGCACCGCCGAAGACCGGCCACACCGTCGCTTGCGAGGACGTTTGTAAAGCCGCGGTTCATGCAGTCGGAGGTTCCGAATCGCGTCGCGCTGCAGACGCCGCCCGACGCGGTGGTGAAGATCCCTTGCGGACACCGACATTGATATGAGTTCCATGTGCCACCGGCGGCGAGGCAGAGCGCCTCGACCTCGTCGAGCAGCTGGGGTCGAGCCCCTGGGATCGCCGGCGCGTCGGCCGGCGCGTCGGCCACCTCGCCGATCGACTCACCGGCATCGTCGCCGCAAGCGAGGAACAGCAGAGCGAGACAGACCGTGGAACCCACATGCGAAAACGTTCGGCGCATGGCCATTAGGTCTTCCTTTCGACGGCCCGCGCCGTCTCTCCCGAGCACGAAAACTAACACAAGCCCATGCCCAGGTCGACCAGTTCTACACATGGTCACCTGGGTTGAGGGCCAGGATCCGCGCGACGCGACCGTCGCCTATCAATCGAAGCTACACAAGGCACGAAGCTACACAGGGAACGCGCTGCGGGGCCGCTTCGAGATCACTGCAGGATCGAATCGGGCAGCGTGTTGCGGAACAGCTTCTGATTCAGGTGATCAGAGCCATCGTTCTGATACCACGAAGAGCCGCTCAGGAAGCCGTTGGCGATGACGATGTTACCCAGCAGGCTCGGTGTCGCCGGCGCCACGTTGTACACGCGTCCGAAGTACTTCTCCGGATTGATGCTGACGATCGGATCGAGCGCGCCGTTATCGCGCACCAGGGCTTCCCCGGCGACGAACGTGCTGGCCTCACGGATGCGACCGGTGGCATCGAGGAGCGGATGGTTGCCGGTAACCGCCAGGGTGCCGCCGCTTTCGGTGGCGAAGTTCAGGATCGCGTGCTCGGTGGGCGTGGCCGACATCGTGTAGGTATCGACCGCCATCGAGACGTGAACAGGCTGCTCGAGGGTCGAATTGTCAGACAGTACGACGATGTTGTTGAGCCTCTGGTTGAGAGCATCGACGATCGGGACATCCGTCGGTGTGCCGCCCTTCTTCAACGTGAAGCGGAGGGCCACCTCGGGCCGGTAGCAAGACGAGGTGCACAGGCCGAGGACTTCGTAGTCTGCCGGGAGCGGGGCGCCGGCACCCGGATGGAGGAACGTCGGCGGCGGCGCATAGTAGTTGAGCGGATTCAAGAAGTCGCCAGTCCCGAAGGTCGGATAGAGCGGACGAAGCCGATCATTACCGAAGGCATCTTTGAGCGTCGTGTTGACCCACCAGGTGCGGGTCTCGTCGTCATTGAGGACGACGCCGGTGTCCGCCTCGGCGACCGCGCGCGCGTCTTCGAAGTAGTTCGAGACGAACCAGTCGACGCGGGTGCGCGCCTCTGCCGGCGTCAGGCTGTCGTCTTCGCAGCGCTGGCGCAATCGCGGAATCGTTTGCGCCGAGGCGCTCACCGCGGGAAGCAGGGTTGCAAGTGTGACAAGAAGAAGCAGGGGTCTCAACAGGGTCTTCATCATGGATTCCACCTTCACCTCAAAGAGTAGGATCGACCGGGATCACGCAATTGAAATTGGGGTCCTCGCAGTAGACGAACGTGATGGCTGTAACGTCGCCCTGCGACAGACCATTCCGCTGCCCGATGACCGTGCCGGGGGTGAGCCGGATCTCCGGTCGCACCTCGATGGTCGGCCGCGCCGGATCAATGGCGAAGGCGTTCGTCGGGTAATGCATGATGGAACGGAAGTTATAGAGAGCGATATCGTTGTTCTCGACGACCGGCTGAGTGATCTTGTCGAAGTTGTGCTCGAATCCTGCCTGGATGTTGTCGAAGTGAATATTGACGAAATCGTCACGATCGGTGCGGCTCTGCTCATGCCACAGGCCGAAGGCGTGACCGATCTCGTGAATGGCATTGCCAGTCGAGCAGCCGGCATTCAACGTCACGGCCTGTTCGCCGCCAACCTTGCCGACGAATGATGAGCAGCCGCCCCCGTTGACAAAGCGGACGTAGTCGGCCTCGTTCGTGCGGGGCACGAGCCGCAGCGCCGTGTGAGCTTCCCAATGGGCAATCGCATCGGTGACTCGTTGCGGGCTCGGCAGAAAATTGTCGATGACGTAAGGAATCGTGGCGTTCGGCCAGCGCGCGGTCGCCGAGATGCGCGCCACGCCCTCGGTCACCACTGGGCCCGTGGCGCTCTGTATGAGGCGCAGCGAGTTCTCGTCGCCGAGAACGATGTCGCCATCCACGTACGCGGTGCGATTGGAGGACAGACCGATCAGCTTGTAGTTCAGATGAACTACTGCATCCTGGCCAATGTCCATTTGAATGCTGTCACCCGGCAACTGATCCCACCGCTGACAGAAACTTGCCATTTCGAATGGCGGTGTTGGGCATGTGACCTCCTCGGAGCTCTCCCCTGGAGATTCGCCCCCATCGGAGACCCCGCAGCCCAGCAAGAGCAACGCGCAAGCCAATGCTCCAACCGTACCAGAGCCCGTGATTACGCGAATCGTTGTTGATCGTCGCATAAATTCCTCCCCCTTTCTTGTTTTCGCGACAATGCAATTGATCGACACACAATGTCCACAGATAAGAATTAGCAAGAAGGCGGAAAGCACGGCAAGGAGCGGCAGCAGCAACGCTGCCAAGCCCTGGTCACGCTCGTGTTACGCGCCCGCGATCGAACGTTCGCATTCCAAACTACGTTTGGTGACCAGGTAATTTAACAACAAGACAGGGTTCACCGTCCACACCAAGGAGCTGGTGTTCACTCCCGGGCACAAGGGAGGCATCACCGCATGGACGACGCCGGACGACGTGCGCCAACCTGCCAACAACGTTGCGGTTTGCGAGTCCAAACATAGAACATCAGGACCGGAGCGGGCAGCAGTACTTCATTCTCAACATGAGCCGCTCAGGCTGCATATCAACAGGTTAGGTTGCCAATCACAGCCGGAGTACACATTTCCAGTTGCCGTCAATACGCAGTACACCTGTAAAGGCGTCCGGCTCGGCCGCAGTGCCTTCCTGTCGTAGGCCGCCCCTTCCGGCCGAGCAGAGGCCGCCGGTGTCGAGACACGCCGCCACCACCAAGCCACCTCGCGTCGTGGTGTTGCCGAGGAGGTGGCGATGGTCTCGAATGTCCGAACATTCGGAATGGCTTGGCTCGCCAGTTGATCGCGGTGAACGAGGAGAGTCGGTGCTCGATCTTGGCCACTTGCTTGTCCCCGGGGCTAGCTGCTTGCGTGCCCCGAGCTGCTGGCCATGGTGATCAGGGGGAACACGTGGGCTTGATCGGTCCTCCGTGCGGTTCACGGGGACCAAATGTCCTCTTCGCGTCGGCTCGTCCGGAGGCTACCTCTGGACGCGACCATGCAAGCGCTCGCGGCGATCGATCACGGCGACGCGACCTCCGCCGACCCGCAGCGCGGCGAGGCCCAGCTGACCGCGGCGGCGCGGCGGTTCGAGCTACCGGCCCTGCTGCGGGTGCTGCGCCAGCGCGGCTATGCCGCCGAGGACATCTGGTTCGAGAGCGCGCGAGGGGCGCCCGCATCGCCAGGGGTGATCGACTCGCTGCGCTTCGACGGCTCGCCGCGCCGCGCGATCGTGCGGCTCACCGCCGGGTTACTCGGCGTCGATGGGCCGTTGCCCAGCTACTTTCGCCGGTTCGCCGAGGAGGTCGGCGATCCGCGGCCGTTCCTTTCGTTCGTGCGGTTCTTCGACCACGTGGTCGCGGCGAACCTGAGCTACGTGGCGTATCCGGTCGACGGGGTGGCGCAGCGCTCACCGCTGGCGCGGGCGTATCAGGTGATCGCCGGGGCGCGGTCGCCAGCGCGGCTGCACGCGCTGGTCCGAGCGATCGTGCCGGAGCTGCCCGTCGAGGTCGTACCGGCCGTGCTGGCGCAGCGCGAACCGAACGCGGCGGCGCGGCTCGGGGATGCGCGGCTCGACGGCACCGCGCTGGTGGGCTGGTCGCACCGCACCGAGATCGCCGGGCTGGTGGTGCGGCTGTACGCGGAGGTCGAGCACGATGATCGCGAGCGGCCGTGGGCGGACGTCGTGCGCGAGCGCTGCGAGCGGGTGCTCGTGCCGCTGGTGCGCCGCGGCGCACGCGCCGTGGAAGTTCGCGTGCGATTCGGCAGCTACGCCGGGCGAGCGCAGCTGGCGCCGCGGGCGCAGCTCGGGCTCGAGCCGATCACGCGCGGGGATGCGCACGCGTGGGAGATCGCCGTGCTGCGGATCGCCGGCCGGGGAGCCCGGGTATGAGACCGGCCGGAATCGCCACTCGAAGGCTCGCGACTTCCGAGGTGTCTAACCATGCAGCAACGGCATCGTTCGACACCTCTTCAGCCGAGCTCGATGGCGTGAATCCGCCGCGCCACCGGATCGATCGTGAGGGTGATGCGAGCGTCGGCGATGCGGCCCACCACCAGGACCAGCGGGCGGCCGTCGAGGTCGACATCGGTCTCGAGGTCGTCGATCGCGAGCCGGGTCTCGTAGCGCGGCAGCGTCTCGCGCAGCTGGGCCGCCGCGTGGACGAGGACGCCCTCGACGCTCCAGTGGCCAGAGCGGCTGAGCCCGTAGTCGGGCAGCACGTGACCGATGCCGCGCTCGGCGGCGAGCAGCCGCTCGATGTTGTGGACGACGTCGTGGATGTGGTCTGGCAGCCGCGGGAAGGCGGCGGCAGCGCTGGCGGCGGCCCGCTCGGGGGCGGTCATGAACTTGCGCTCGAGAAACATCGGGGCTCCGGGGGTACGCGGGGGATGCGCGCCAGCCACGGTAGCGTCAGGCGGGCCGATGTGGCGACGGGACGAAACGTCCCAGGGTGGGCGCCGTGACCGGCCAGGCGGTGGTGTGCTTCGGGTGCGGGGCGCGCATTCCGCCCGACCTGGGCGAACCGGTGGGCGACGCGATGTTCTGCCCCGCCTGCCTGGGGCGCATGCTGCGACGGGTGGACGAGCGCGGCACGAGCGTCACCGGTGGGCCGGCCCGCCAGGCCCCGGGCCACGCCGGCATGAACGGCACGGTCCGCGCGGCCGGCACGAGCGCTGGCCCCGACGCCGATCGCGCCCCGGTCGCAAGCGCGCCGCCCGCCGACGCGCCCTGCTTCGTGTGCGGCGAGCCGCTCGGCGGTGACTCGGTCGTCGAGCTGCGCGGCTTCGCGATCTGTCCGAGCTGCGCGCACGGGCTGATCGGCGATGACGCAGCGCCGGAGGCCGCCCCCCACCCCAAGCCCGATACTGCCGTCACGCCAGGCCCCGAGCCGACGCCGGCTCGCATCCAGGTGACGCCGGGGAGCGGGACGGAGTGGTGCAGCCGCTGCGGCCGCGCCATGCCCGGCCCCGGAAGCTACCAGCTGCTCGACGGCCGGCCGCACTGCGCCGCCTGCGTGGCTGCGCGCGCACGTGCGGCCGACGCCGCCTGCGATGCCTGCACGCGCATCGTCACGCCGAGCAGCCTGCGCGAGACGGACGGGTTCCAGCTCTGCGCGGCGTGCCACGCGAGCGATCCCGAGCTCGCCGTGGCGCTCGCCCGGGCCCGCCACCAGCGCCGCCTGGCACGGGCCAGCCGCCGCATCCTCGACGGCGACGGAGACGACGACTGATGGTCGCAGACCCCGCGGCGCAGACGTTCTCGTGCCACATCGAGCTGTCCAAGCCCGACGGCATCACGATCGTCATCAAGGACAGCAAGAAGAAGGACCAGAACCTGCGCCGCCTCGTGCTGGGGCCAACGTCGATCACGCTGACCTGCAAGGACGGCGCGGTGACGTCGGTGGTGACCCAGAAGGACGGATCGATCAAGACCGAGGTCACGACCGACAAGGGCACGACGACGATCGATCAGGACGGCGAGACCATCGCGTTCACCTGCAAGACGTTCAAGGTCACCGCCGAGACGCTGACGCTCAAGGCGACCAAGGACGGCTCGCTCACCACCGACGGCAAATGCACGATCAAGAGCACGGGCGACGCGGTGATCGACTCGGCCGCCAAGCTCACGCTGAGCAGCGTGCAGAAGCTCGCCGCGACCGGCCAGGACAGCGTGGCGATCGCCGCGACGACCAAGCTCGCGCTGTCCGGCGCCCAGGCCGAGCTGACCGCCACATCGACGCTGGCGGTCAAATCCGATGGCACCGCGGAGCTGTCCGGCATGACCGTGGCGCTCAAGGGCCAGACCCAGCTCACGGCCGAGGCGCCGATCACCTCGGTGGGCAAAGACATGACCAGCGTGAAGGGCCAGATCGTCGAGATCAGCGGCTCGCTGGTCAAGCTCGGCTGAACGAAGGGATGCCATGGAACCGGAGCTCGCCACCACCATCGACCACGCCCTGTTCGACGACTACCAGCGCGAGCTCGAGTCGCTCGAGACGTTCCGCGAACGCTACCGCCACCTGTATCCGTTCGCCGGGCTCGATCGCGACGACCCCGACGTGCAGCGCCTGCTCGAAGGCCTGGCGTTCTTCACCGCGCGCACCCGCCGGGCGGCCGACCGCGCGCTGGCCGGCTACGAGCGACGCGCCCTCGAGCAGGTGTTCCCGCACCTGGTGACGCCGCTGCCCAGCATGGCGCTGCTGACCGTCGACGCCACCGATCGCATGACCGAACCGCGCACGTTGCCTGCGGGCACCGAGGTCGCGGTGTCGCCGCGCGCCGACGCCCACGGCCGCCCGGCCACCGCGATCAGCTACCGCACGCTGCGCGAGCTGGTCGTGCGGCCGTTCGATCTGGATCGCCCGCGCATCCAGCTCACGCGGCTCGGCGATGACGGCTACGAGCTGGTCATCCCGATCCGCAGCGCGACGCCGCGCGACAAGGCGGTCGACGCGATCGAGCTGCACCTCGACCCGCACGGCGACCTGCTCGCGGCGCTGCGCCTCCACCACGCGCTCGCGCACCACCTGGTCTCGGCGCGCTACGGGTTTCCCGGCACCACCCAGGCCGAGCGCCGGGTGCGCGCGATCGCGTTCGCCCCGACGCCCGGAGACGCAGATGGGTTCGCCAACCCGCTCGAGCGGTTCCGCGCGCTGGTCCACTTCCCGCTCGCCGCGCTCGCGCTGCGGTTCACCATCGACCAGACCCCGGCGAGCTGGCAGCGCCTCGAGCTCCGGCTGCAGCTGGGTCCGGCCTGGCCGCGCGAGCTGAGCGTGCCGCCCGGCGTGTTCCTGTTGCACGCGACGCCGATGATCAACCTGCGGCGCGAGCTCGCCGATCCGATGGCGCTCGACGGCACCAAGGCGCGGCTCGAGGTCGCGCATCCCGATCCGGCGCTCGAGCTGCGGCCGCGCGAGCTGGTCGCGGTCTACCGCTCGACCGCCGCCGGGATGGTGCCGCTGCTGCCCGAGGCGCTCGCCGCGCCCGACGACGACTGGTATGCGATCGAGACCACCGGCCGCCACACCGCGCGCCAGGCGTGGCTCGATGTCCACGCCCCCGGCGCGTTCGAGGCGCGTGCCGCGATCGTCGCCGACGTCGACTGGTACCAGCCCGGCGCCGGCCGCGTGCTGCGCGGTCCGCTCGAGACCCGGCTCACCGCGCGCCACCTCGACGGCACGCGGTGGCGCACCGTCACGCCGATCGAGCCCGCGCTCGACAGTCCGCTCGCCGGACGCCGTGACAAGCTGAGCCGCTTGCTCGCGCTCGCCGGGCGGACCGACCTCGACGCGCCGTCGCTCGGGTTCCTGCTCGAGGTGCTCGGGTGCGCCGAGCACGAGCTGTTCCAGCGGGTCGCGCGCGCGATCAGCTCGCTCGCCGTCACCCGGCAGGCCGATGCGCGGTCGCCGTCGGGGCAGCGCACCACGCTCGAGCTCGTGCTCGCGCGCCTGCCGCTCGCCCTGGTCCCGGCGGCGGATCTGCTGTTCGC
>Ga0307509_10000200_pt1 | contig 95384 bp, 83 predicted proteins | sample 10_EM_MG_FD_202245 | JGI IMG/M metagenome (GOLD analysis project Ga0307509, IMG submission 202245) | Populus trichocarpa ectomycorrhiza microbial communities from riparian zone in the Pacific Northwest, United States - 10_EM | ecosystem: Host-associated > Plants > Roots > Unclassified | place...
TCAACTCAGCGGCCAGAGTGCTCGCCTGTCTAGCGAGAAGCCACGGGTTCGAATCCCGTACGTGGCGCCACCCACCCTCACCGTCTTTCCGGCCAAACTCTCGGTCGCTGTTGTATGCGCTCGACGAGGGATGCCAGTTTTGCGAATGGCGGCTCATTGGTCGTGATGTCGAGCGGGCAGTCTCCGACTACAATTGTCGAGACACGATGTTATGGCGCCGTTAAACCCTTAGCCGTGAAAGCCGACTGTCAAATCACCGAACTCCGCGCCCGCCTGCTTGTGCTCGACCGTGAGCGAGAGCAATTGCAGAGACGGCTTGCAGAACTAACGTCGCCACGATCCGCCGATGACAGTCGACCTATTTCAGAACAGATTGCCAGCGGGGCGGCTCCGGTGGTCAACACGTCACCAGTTGCGGCAAAGGTGGCACTGTTTCGTCGTCTGTTCGCGGGTCGAACGGATGTGTATCCGCTGCGTTGGGAGAACATTTCCTCGCAAAAAAGCGGGTACGCCCCGGCATGCGCGAACGAGTGGCGTAAGGACGTCTGCGCGAAGCCACAGGTGAAGTGCACTGAGTGCCCCAATCAGGCCTTCATATCGGTATCCGACGAGATCATCGAAAAGCATCTGCGAGGTGAGACGCGCTCTGGGAGTCGCACAGTTCCTTTCGTTGCCGGTGTATATCCACTCCTCATTGATGAGACCTGCTGGTTTCTCGCGGTGGATTTTGACGGTGAAGGCTGGTCGCGGGATGCACTCGCATTTATCGAGACGTGTCGCACGCAAAACGTACCGGCCGCTCTGGAAAGGTCGCGTTCAGGGCAGGGAGGGCACGTTTGGATTTTTTTCAGCGAGCCCGTTGCTGCACGCGATGCCCGGCAACTCGGAGCGTTGCTGCTCACAGCCACCCTCGAACGCCGGCCTGAAGTCGGGTTCGATTCGTATGACCGACTGTTTCCAAGCCAGGACACGCTCCCCAAAGGAGGTTTGGGGAACTTGATCGCCCTGCCTCTGCAGCGGGAAGCGAGAAATTTCGGGAATAGCGTTTTCGTCGACGATGGACTGCGTCCTTTCGAGGATCAATGGGCGGCTTTGTCGTCGTTCACGCGAATACCAGGCGCTACTGTTCGCGAGCTTGTCAACGACGCGGAATCTCGCGGACGCGTTCTCGGTGTCCGAATCCCGGAGGCGGAGTCCGACGCTGAGGATCCTTGGATGATGCCGCCGTCGAGGCGTGCCCCTGAGCCGCCTGTCGCAGGCCCACTTCCGAGCAGGGTCCAACTGGTGCTGGCAGACGAGTTATACGTCGATCGTTCTGCGCTTCCGCCGCTCTTGATCACGCGCCTCGCCCGGCTGGCCGCCTTTCAAAATCCTGAGTTCTATCGTGCGCAGGCAATGCGTCTGCCAACTTACGATAAGCCACGCATCATTTGCTGCGCTTCTCTGGAGCCCAAGTACGTCGTATTGCCACGTGGCTGCGTCGATGAAGCGGTCGAACTGCTGGAGTCGAACCAGATTCGCGCGGAGTTCGAGGATCATCGTGAGCGGGGCGCTGAGGTGCCGGTTCGATTTCTCGGAACGCTACGGGAGGAGCAGCGGCATGCCGTCGAGGCGTTGCGCGCTCATGATTTCGGCGTGCTCGCTGCCACGACTGCGTTCGGAAAGACGGTGGTCGCCGCGGCGCTGATCGCGGAACGTGGTTGCAGTACATTGATTCTGGTACATCGCCGAGAGTTGCTGGGGCAGTGGACTGAGCGGCTGAAACAGTTTCTGTCTCTCGGGAAGGATGATCTGGGCGTTATCGGCGGCGGTAAGCGCAAGCCGTCGGGTCGTATAGACGTGGCAGTCATTCAAAGCCTGGTGAGCAAAGGTGAGGTCTCAGATCTCGTCGCAGGCTACGGACAGCTGATTGTAGACGAGTGTCATCATCTGTCAGCGCGCAGCTTTGAGCAGGTTGCTCGCCGATCTAAGGCGCGGTTCGTTCTTGGTCTGTCGGCAACAGTCGCGCGGAAGGATGGGCACCAGCCGATCATCTTCATGCAATGCGGGCCGGTGCGTTATCGTGTGGACGCTAAGGCGCAGGCGCATCGACGCGGTATCGAGCACCGTGTCCAGATCAGGGCTACAGAGTTTCAGCTACCGAGCCAATTGCAGACGCAAGAACGCGTACCGATGCCGGCATTGTATGCAGCATTGGCCGCTGACGAGGCCCGAAATTCCCTCATCTTTGATGACGTGCTAAGGGCGCTCGAGGCGGGAAGGTATCCGCTGGTGCTGACGGAGCGGCGTGATCATTTGGAAGCATTGCGGGCCCGATTCGAAAAGTTTGCCAAGAACCTCGTGGTTCTTCGCGGTGGCATGGGCAGTCGCGAGCGGCGAGCAGCTGAGGAAGTTCTTGGCGTTCCGGAACCAGAAGAGAGGCTGGTGTTATCGACCGGCCGTTTTCTTGGGGAGGGGTTCGACGATTCGCGTCTCGACACACTATTCCTGGTCTCGCCGATCTCGTGGAAGGGGACTCTGGCTCAGTACGTCGGGCGGCTTCATCGGGAGCATGAAGGCAAGGCAGAGGTGCGGGTATACGACTATGTAGACGTGAATGTGCCAGTGTTGGCGCGTATGGCGGCGAGAAGGCGGGCCGGATACAAGGCGCTCGGCTATACGATCGAGTAGAGCTTGGTCTGGACTATCGGCCTGGGATGCCTGGGATAGTAACAAGCGCAGTTGGATCAGCGACTTGTGGCTCCTACCATTCCAGGTTGCCGATCTCGATCCGATGAAACCGTGGACAGAAGCTCCATACCTGTATACGATTTCATCGGATGAGCCACAAAGCAGTTATTAAGGGACGGAAGGCGTTACCTCCCGCCTTCACGTACTCCCAGGCCATGGCCGCAGGCATCTCGGCCGAGCGCCTCTACGCCTATCGCGACCAGGGGCTCATCGATCAGATTGCCCGTGGGCTGTATCGCTGGGCTGATTCACCCGAGATCGATCAGGATCTACTGGAGGTTGCGCATCGCGCGCCGCGAGGGACGCTTTGCCTGATCACAGCACTTGCCCGACACGGGCTGACGGACACGATCCCGCCGCGTATAGACATTGCGCTGCCGCGCGGCAGCCGCATTCCAGCTCTGCGCAAGGCGATCGATGTTCATGTATTCGCTCGCGAGACGTTCGATCTCGGCCGTGAGGAGTTCGCCATCGGCGACAAGCTTTCGATCGGCATTTATTCGCCGGAGCGTACGCTCGTCGACGTTATTCGGCTGCGTCACCGGGAAGGGTCGGATGTTGCGTGGGAAGCGCTTCGCCGCTGGCTTGCTCGCAAAGGGTCGAAACCTGCAGCGCTCTTGAGCATGGCGAAGCACTTTCATGGCGCCGAAAGTGCGGTCCGCGGCGCGCTTGAAGTCGTTCTATGACGCGTCCAGATCGCACATCAGTTGCAGGCGCTCGCTATCTCGATCTCCAACGGAAGGCCCGACAAAGCGGACGTCCGACTGATGAGCTGATACAGCTCTACGCATTGGAGTGTTTTCTCGATCGCCTGACGCAATCCACCTTTGCGAGAAACCTCGTGCTCAAAGGTGGCGTACTCCTCGCAGCTTTCGATGCCCGACGTCCGACGAGAGACATCGATTTGGCCGCTTCATCAATGCGAAACACCGAGGCGGAAATCCTCGCCGTCGTGCGCGAGATTGCGGCCATCTCCCTGGATGACGGTATTGCATTTGCCCCTGAACGTGCCACTGCGGAACTCATTCGCGAAGAAGATGACTACAGTGGTATTCGGGTGACGCTCGGCGGAACATTGTCACGTGCCTCCGTTCACTTGCACGTTGATGTGAACGTCGGCGATCCGATTTGGCCCGAGCCTCAGCATGTCGGTCTGCCGCGGCTCTTGGCCGGTATTCTGCAGGTGCGTGGCTATCCACTGGAAATGGTGCTCGCCGAGAAGGTCGCAACTGCGATTGCCCGCGGCACTGCTAACACCCGGTGGCGCGACTTTGTCGACTTGTATGCGCTGGCGATGCGACATCCGGTGAGCGGTGCCACTTTCCGCGCGTCCCTGGATCGGGTGGCACAGCATAGGAAGCTTTCTCTCACGCCATTGGCCTCCGTGCTAGCGGGGTACTCTGAAATCGCGCAGGCGCGGTGGGTTGCATGGCTCAGAAAGCAGGGGCTTGAGTCGACAATTCCTGTCGAATTTTCCGCGGTATTGGATTACCTGGTTGCGTTTGCCGATCCAATCATCAGCAGACAGATGATGGATATCGGCACGTGGGATCCGGAACAGCGCCATTGGCGGACATGAGAGTTCTCGAATTGATTATGACGCTACGCCGCTGGTTCGAGCCCCACGCGTCACCCCAGCTCTTAATGCCGGGATAGCTCAGCAGGCAGAGCAGTTGCTTCGTAAGCGGCATATGGTCGATTCGACTCCGACTCCCGGCTCCAGACTCTGAAACGAAAGCGTGCCACCCCGCTTCGTTTGCTCGAAGACGCGCCACATGACCAGGCCTTCGACAAGGATGAGAAACTCAGTGATCATCTCGCCCTGGTATGCGATTTCTTGCTACGACGCTGGACTGATACGTTCGGCTTCGCAAGCAACGCGGGAGTGGCGAGTCGCGCAAATACGTCATCTAAGTTGGAGGTGGGCGCCGATTGTTCGCTACGGCTAGCCGGCTCACTGCCAACGACAATCGACAGGCCTAGCGCGGTTAGCGCTTTGAGCACTGTACCGATCTCTGCACCATCGCTGCCCGCCTCGAATCGGATCACCCATTGGCGCTGAACGCCCAGGTGTTTGGCCAATACCTCCTGAGACCACCCAAGCTCCAGGCGCCGCGTTTTGACAGCGACGCCGAGAGCACGAGTATTGCGGGCGGCAATGTTCTTCATAAAGAACACTGTACCGATGTTTCTTATAAAGAACAATCAGAATGTTCTATTTAAGAAACACTTGCGAAATGTTTTATATATCGAACATTGGTGGATCGGTCCGCCCCATTGGCGTGCACCGTAAGCGTCCGCTCTGCACCGTATTGACATGTTCGGTCAGGCGGCGAGCCGAAGCGAAGGCATCCGTGCTGCGAGTTCCAAGGCAGCAATTCATCGATTCTATTGATGGGATGCTCGGCAATGCGTTCGAGCACATGGCGCAGATAGGGTTCCGGATTCAACCCGTTGAGCGTCGCGGTGCCAAGCAGACTGTAGATGAAGGCCGCGCGCTCGCCTCCGTCGTCGAAGCCGGCAAACAACCAGCTCTTGCGCTTATGCATGTGCTTCCATAATCGTAAGAATTTTCTCTTTGCAGGTTCCGATGCCGGCGGCGATCGCGCCGCTGCATTCTATAGTTTGATTGGTACGGCGAAGCTGTGTGGATTAGACCCGGAAGCTTATCTGCGCGAGGTGCTCACGCGCATCGCAGAGCATCCGATCAATCGCATCGAAGAACTGCTGCCGTGGAATAATGTCGCCGCGCCCGCAGCAACGATTAAAGCCGCAGCCTGAGAAACCATCAGCCCGTCAAGACGGTCCGGAACAGACGCTTACCCTTGTCGTACAACGCGTAAAACCGACCGCCGGGATTTTCCTTCGCTCTGGCCTGTAACGCCTTCTGCAGCTTCTGGACACTCTGCGGAATTGATAGGTTGCCCAATTTCCCGTCCCTCGCCACTTGTTGCGTCGATCTTGAACCAGGGCCCCTTTCCTCCACCGGCATTACACCGGTCTCAACGGTACTACGGACCCCTCCGACTCCCCTTCGCATCCGGCCTGTCCCTCGCGGGCGTCCGGGCGGTCGTCGCAACCGACCACACGATGGGGCCTCCCTGAATTGCGACGGTCTCCCTCTGGTACGCATGCCATCGCCAGTACCCCGGCAGAATCCCCAGGTGCGTGTTGCTCACTTCCCTAGAGATGCCAGCCTTCCCCGAAACCTAGGCGGGTCGGCTTCTGCATTGGGCTTTTCGAGGCTTGCTCAGCGTTCACTCACGTTACGGCCTGCGTACTCGTCAAGTCGCCTACTGCGACCCTCTACACCGAAGGCTTCAGCCGCTTCGTCACCTCCACGACTGCTCCGGTTACTACCGGCTGGAGCAACAGTTGCCGGATGGGCTTGCACCCACTAAGAGACCGCGCCTTCTTTCAGGCGCACCAGGTGATCAGCCCAGGCTTGCATCATTTGCCGCCGCAGAGGCAAGTGGGTCGCTGAGTTGTAGCTTTCTCGGGTCGCATCGCGCTCCATGTGCGAGAGCTGCAGTTCGATCGCATCCCTGTTCCATTGCATCTCGTTGAGCATGGTGCTGGCCGAGCCGCGGAAACCGTGGGGCGAGTGCTGCGCCTGAGTGAAGCCCATCGTGCGAAGCGCAGCGATGAAGGCGTTCTCGGAGAGCGGGCGAGCCGCACTGCGATGGCCGGGAAAAACAAATCCGACGCCATCATGACCAGTGAGTGGCTGAATGGATCGAAGGACTTCGACGGCTTGGCGCGATAGCGGCACGAGATGATCTTCGCCGCCCATTTTCATTCTGGCTGCAGGAATGCGCCAGAGCGGCTCCTTTCCGTCGAGACGAAATTCGCGCCACTCCGCATGACGCAGCTCACCGGGACGCACGAACGTCAGCGCCAAGAGTTGCAGACCACAGCGCACTTCAAATCCGCCTTGGTAAGCATCGATCGATCTCAACAGCAGACCAAACAGAACCGGATCCTTGATCGCTGCTCGATGCTTCACGCCTACACGTGGCAAATGATCCCGTGGATCGATGTGTGCGACTGGACTGTGCTCGATGAATCCACGAGCGATGGACCACTTGAAGATCTTCTTCAGGTACTGAAGTACGCGTCGAGCGGTATCGATCGCGCCCCGCTCTGCCATTCGATCAATGAGACGGACAATGTCGTCGGACTTCACGTCGCGAATCGGCTTGTTGCCGATCCAGGGCAAGGCGTTGTCGTTCAGGCGGCTGAGGATGGAGTTGGCGTGATCGGGCGACCACTGGGGCGTGAACTTGGCGTGCCAAGCCAGCACCACAACTTTGAAAGTGTTCGTCTGTGCCGCGTCGACGGCCGCCTTCTGGGCTTTGCGCGCTTCCCCAGGGTCTATGCCCAGGGCCGCCTGCTTCCTGATGGCGGTCCCTCGTTCCCGCGCATCGGCGAGCCCAATCAGCGGGTACACCCCCAGGCTCAGTAACCGCTCCTTGCCGGCAAAACGATACCGTTGGCGCCACCACTTCGCCCCGCTCGGTTGCACCGAGAGGAACAGGCCATCGGTATCAAAGACCTTATACGGCGCGGACTTAGGCTTGGCAGACCGAATCCGTGCGTCTGATAGCTTGGGCATCAGGGGTAACTCCTGTAACAGGAACGCCCATCCGACGAGATACCCCTGACACATACCCCTGCTCGCGCCCGGATGTCCATGGTCCATCTAGGACAGGCGCGGACGCCGAACGCTATAAATCCAGGGGTTTTACGCGATTTTCCGGACTTCGCCGGATGGCCCCAATCGGGGTAATGGTGGCTAGGGAGGGACTCGAACCCTCGACCTCGGCGTTATGAGTGCCACGCTCTAACCAGCTGAGCTACCTAGCCTTTCTTGCCTGCGGTGGCGGGTGCGAGACCTGCTTGCCGGAGGCGGGAGGGCGGGCATTGTCTTGACCGCACCCCCTGGTGTCAAGAATAAGGCCGGGCTATCTGCGCCGCCGGGCGGCGGGCGGGAATTAATCTTCCCTGGCGAGCTTGTCCAGAAGCTCCAGCAACTGCTCGCGGCCGGGTTTGCCGATGCGAGCCGTCATGCGCTCTTCGTGTTCGGCTTGCTTGGCCATGACGCGTTTCAGCAGCACCTCACCCGCTTTGGTCAGGTGCAATGCGTGCGAACGGCGATCGTTGGCCGCGGGCAGGCGCTGGGCCAGGCCGCGCTGTTCCAGCTCGTCGACCAGGCCGACGAAATTGGGGGTCTGGATACCCAGCGCCGCGCTGGCGTCGGTCTGTTTCAAGCCTGGATTCTGGTTGATGACCACCAGCAGTCCGAATTGCGCCGGGCGCAGGCCGAGATCGGCGACGGTCTGGAAGAAATCGTCGAACACCGCCAGTTGGGCGCGTCGCAACGCATATCCGAGGAATGCAGACAGCGGGCCCAAGGTGGCCGGACGGCGCCGCGTCGGGGCACCGTCGCCTCGAGCGCGGGGCTTTTGAGCTGCGGTTGCCGGAGCCGGCGTCGAACCGGGTTCCTTCGGGCGGTCTTTCATAGTGCGTCGGGCTGCCTTGCCTGGGGGACTGGCGGTCGGATTATAGCCGGCGGCGCTGCAAAGCAGCGTCGGGGCGTGCAAAGAGCGGTCAGGCGCGCGTTTCCTGACCGCGCACCGCGAGTTGGCTGTCGCGCGTCAGGCGATGCTCGATGATCAAATGACGGTGCCTCGACGAGACTGGCTCGCGCTTCAGACGTTGAAGCGGAAATGCATTACGTCGCCTTCGCGCACGACGTACTCCTTGCCTTCGAGGCGCAGCTTGCCGACTTCTTTCGCGCCGTGCTCGCCCTTGTTGGCGATGAAGTCCTGGTAGCCGATCACTTCCGCCTTGATGAAGCCCTTCTCGAAATCCGTGTGGATGACACCGGCCGCTTGCGGCGCGGTCGCTCCGATCTTTACGGTCCAGGCGCGCACTTCCTGTACGCCCGCCGTGAAATAGGTTTGCAGGCCGAGCAGCTTGTAGCCTGCGCGGATGACACGGTTCAGGCCGGGCTCTGCCAGTCCGATGCTGCTGAGAAATTCTGCGCGGTCGCCTTCGTCGAGCTGCGCGATCTCCGCTTCGATGGCGGCGCACACGGCGACCACTTCTGCGCCTTCTTCCTTGGCGCGTGCCGTAACGGCGTCGAGATGAGCATTGTCGCTGAACCCGTTCTCGGCAACGTTCGCCACGTACATCAGCGGCTTGATGGTGATGAGGTGCAGCTCGTAGAGCAGCTTGCGTTCGTCGGGATCCTGGGTCAGCGAGCGTGCCGGCTTGCCCGCATCCAGGTGCTCGCGCATTTTCTTGAGCAGGTCGCGCAGCTTGACCGCGTCTTTGTCGCCCGCTTTCGCGGCCTTCTCGGCGCGCTGCAGGCCGCGCTCGACCGTGTCCAGGTCGGCAAGTGCGAGTTCGGTGTTGATGACATCGACGTCGTCGAGCGGACTGATACGGCCGGCCACGTGCACGATGTCGTCATCCTCGAAGCAGCGCACGACGTGTGCGATCGCATCCGTCTCGCGAATATGCGACAGGAACTTGTTGCCGAGGCCTTCACCCTTGGACGCGCCGGCGACGAGGCCGGCGATGTCCACGAATTCCACCGTCGCCGGCAGGATGCGCTGCGGCTTCACGATGACCGCCAGTTCGGCGAGGCGCGAATCGGGCACCGGCACGACACCGACGTTGGGATCGATGGTGCAGAACGGATAGTTCTCCGCCGCGATCTGCGCGCGCGTCAGCGCGTTGAAGAGAGTCGACTTGCCGACGTTCGGCAGGCCGACGATGCCGCATTTGATGCCCATTATTTCTTCCCGTGCAATACGTTCATCGCCTTCTCCGAGCCCTGCTCGACGAAGACTTGCAGCGCATCCAGAGCATCCGCCACAGTGTCGAGGATCTTCGCTTCTTCGTCCTTGCCGGCGCGGCGCAGCACGTAATCGATCACCTGCGACTTGTCGCCGGGATGGCCGATGCCGACACGCAGGCGCCAGTAGTCCGCACCCATGTGCATCGTCGTGTCGCGCAGCCCGTTGTGGCCGCCGTGGCCGCCACCGAGCTTGAAGCGCGCCTCGCCCACCGGCAGGTCCATGTCATCGTGCACGACGAGGATCTCCGCCGGCGGCACCTTGGTGTAATCGGCGAGCGCGCGAATCGCGAGCCCGCTGCGGTTCATGTACGTCGTGGGCTTGAGCAGCGTCACTTCGACACCGTTCAACTGCACGCGGCAGATCTCACCTTGAAACTTGCTATGGCTGCGGAAGCTGCCGCCGAGCTTGCGCGCGAGCGCGTCCACGAACCAGAAGCCGGCGTTGTGGCGCGTGAGCAGGTGCTCGGGCCCGGGATTGCCGAGTCCGACGATGATTCTTAATGGTGTGCCGGAAGGTGTGCCAGTCATGGCGCGAACCCTGAATGAAAGAGGCGGCTGACCCGAACCGGGCCAGCCGCCGACAGGAACGCAGGTACGTCGGCCGTTGGGCCGGCGCGCAGTGCGCGCTCCTTACTTCTTGCCGCCGTCCTTCTTGGGAGCAGCCGCCGCGGCCTTCGCCGGGGCCGCCGCCGCACCACCCTTGGCGTCTTCCTTCTTCGCTTCGCCAGCAGCTGCTGGAGCAGCGCCCGCAGCAGGAGCCGCAGCAGCCGTCGCGGCAGCGATCGGCGTCTCGGCTTCTTCGGCACGCGGATGATGGATGGACACGACGGGTTCGTCGCGGCCGTGCGTCAGGTCGACGAATTCCACGCCCTCGGGCAGCGCGATGTCGGACAGGCGCTTCATCTCGTTCATCACCATGGCCGACATGTCGACCTCGACGAACTCCGGCAGATCCTTCGGCAGGCACAGCACTTCGACGTTGTTGAGCATGTGCGAGACGATGCCGCCCTGGGTCTTCACGCCCGGCGAACCGGCCGCGCCCTTGAAGTGGAACGGAATGGTCATACGGATCTTCTCGCTGTCGAACACGCGCTGCAGATCCAGGTGCAGGATCTGGTTCTTCGCCGGATGGCGCTGCACGTCCTTGAGAATCGCCGCCTGCTTCTTGCCCGCCACGTTGAGCGACAGGATGGTGGAAAAGAAGCGTTCATTGATGAGCAGTGTCAGCAGATTCTGGTGGTCCAGGGTCAGCTGCTGCGGTTCGGCCTGACCGCCGTAGAGGATCGCCGGAACCTTGCCGGAACGACGCAGGCGGCGGCTCGCACCTTTCCCCTGCATACCGTCCCGCGGATCGGCGACTAAATCGAAAGAGGTTTTCATAAGAACTCCACAACAAAACGGATGAGTTGCGACTCATCCAAAAACGACGCCTTGGGCCCGCGACCAGAACCTTCAGGCATCGTGCCAATGCGATGAGCTGCGCGCTGGCAATCGCCACGCCGCCCTTCCGCAAATTCGGGGCAAATTCAATTAATCGATATACAGAGAACTCACGCTCTCTTCATCGCGGATGCGGCGCATCGTCTCCGCGAGCAGTTCCGCCACCGACAGTTGCCGGATGCGCGGGCAGCTCTTCGCCGCCGCGCTCAACGGAATGGTGTCGGTGACGATCAGCTCATCGAGCTGCGACTTGCCGATGCGCTCGACCGCCGGTCCCGACAGCACGGCGTGCGTGATGTACGCGACGACGCGCTTCGCGCCACTTTCCTTCAATGCCTTCGCCGCGTGGCATAGCGTGCCAGCGGTGTCGACCAAGTCGTCGATGAGCACGCAGGTCTTGCCCGCGACTTCACCGATGATGTTCATCACTTCGGATTCGTTGGCGCGCGGCCGGCGTTTGTCGATGATGGCGAGATCCGCATCGTCGAGCCGCTTTGCGAGCGCTCGCGCTCGCACCACGCCGCCCACGTCCGGCGACACGACCACCAGGTCTTCGTGCTTCTGCTTCCAAGCGTCGCCCAGCAATACCGGCGACGCATAAACGTTGTCGACAGGGATATCGAAGAATCCCTGGATCTGGTCGGCGTGCAGGTCGACGGTGAGCAGGCGATCGACGCCCGCGCGCGCGATCATGTTCGCGACCAGCTTCGCCGTGATCGGCACTCGCATGGCGCGCGGCCGGCGATCCTGGCGCGCATAGCCGAAGTACGGAATCACTGCGGTGATGCGCGCTGCCGAAGCGCGCCGGCAGGCATCGACCATCACCAGCAATTCCATCAAATGATCGTTGGCCGGCGGCGATGTCGGCTGCACGATGAAGATGTCGCGGCCGCGCACGTTCTCGAGCAGTTCGGCAGTCGACTCGCCGTCGCTGAAACGGCTGACCGAGGCGCGACCGAGCGGCACCATCATATGGCGCGCGATGTCATGGGCGAGCTGCGGGTTTGCATTGCCCGTAAACACCGCCATCGTGGCACGATCCATCAAGCTCTCCGGTGAAACTCAAGACAACAAATCTTGCCGATCGGTTGGCTGGGGCGGAAGGATTCGAACCTCCGGATGGCGGGATCAAAACCCGCTGCCTTACCACTTGGCGACGCCCCATCCGATCCATCGATTCAGTCCAATCCGCGCGGCTCTGGCCACGCACCGCTACTCGCGCGGCGGTTCTACCACGAGCCGCCCGAGCAACGGCGATTTGTTCAGGCCCCGCACGCTATACCCCTGCCAGCGCGCGTCAAGCCGCGCGAGCAGGCCGCGCGCCACGCTCTCGTCGGCCGCAGGCAGGAACACGCAGGCGCCGGTGCCGGTCAATCGCGCGTCACCGAATTGTTTAAGCCAATCAAGAGCTTGTGATACCGCGGGATAGCGTCCGCAGACGCTGGCGGCGCAGTCGTTGCGGCCGCCCTCCGCGAGAAAGGCGCGTATTGTCGTGATGGGGGAATTACGTGTCAATTCAGCGGCCTGAAAGATGGCCGCAGTGCTCACCGCGGCGTCCGGTTTGACGACCAGGAAAGCAGCCTCGGGGAAGTCGACCGGCGTCAGTCGCTCACCTACTCCTTCGGCCCACGCGGCGCGGCCACGCACGAAGAAAGGCACGTCCGCGCCGAGCTGAAGACCGAGGCGCGCGAGCGCATCTTCGTCCAGGCCGACGCCCCATAACTTGTTCAGCGCCACCAGTACGGTCGCCGCGTCTGAACTGCCACCACCCAGCCCGCCTTGAATCGGAATGCGCTTGTTCAGTGCGATCGCCACGCCTTGCAGCGCGGCCGTTTGCGTTGCGAGCAATCGTGCGGCGCGAATCACCAGATCGGCATCCGCCGGAATGTCGACGTTGCCGGCGACGCGTTCAATGACGCCAGCGGGGCGTCGATAGAAGTGCAGTTCGTCGCACAGATCGATGAACTGCATCGCCGTCTGCAGCAAGTGATAGCCATCATTGCGGCGTCCGACGATGTGCAGGCACAGATTGAGCTTGGCAGGCGCAGGCCACGGCTGCGGTGAACCCAGCGGTTCACCGAAAGCGGCGCTGGTCATGGTGCGAGTCGCCAGCGAGAATTCATTGCGCAAGCCGCCAGCGGGCACTTCATTGCACGAGTCGCCAGCGATCGATGACGATTCGCACACGCGTTTCGCCGCTGGTGGCGTTGATGCGCACTGGCATGTGCGCGCCAGAGTCGTCCGAGAACCTCTGATATGCGATGCGCCAGCCATTCTGTTCGAGTGTCTTCTCGCCAGCGGCACCGGGCTCCAGCCAGCGATGTTCGCCTGGAGCCGCGATACCGAGCATCCAGAAGCGCAGATTACCCGCGGGCAACGCTGCGCCTAGCCGCGCCTGCAGTTCATCCCAGGCCGCTTGCGATTCCAGCGCCGCGCCGTTGCCGGTTTCGAGTCTCAAAGTGGGATTCGCCGTGTCGCCGGCAACCTGTAGATGCACGCTGCCGATGCCCACCGGTCCGCGGATCTGCACGTCGGCGCGATCCTCGCGTTGTTGCCAGTCAAACGAGCCTGAGCCGCCATTGTCGGGTCCGGCGACGCCGATACGGCCGCTGGCCTGCCAGCGTTGCAGTTCACGCAGATCGCCTGGAATCGCAGCCGCCGGCTTGGAACCGAGATTGGCGCAGCCTGTCACGCACGCGGCGAGTGCCATGCATAGCAGCAACAAATTCGCGCGAGTGTGCATGAGCCGCGGCAGCATCGCGCGACGCTCAATTTGGCAGGGACTTCAGCCGCTTTTGCAGTGCTGAATTGTCCGGATAGCGCGCGCTCGCCTCCTTGAACACCAGGCGCGCTTCATCGGTGCGGCCCAGCGCGATCAGTACTTCGCCCAGGTGCAGGTCGACTTCCGGATCGTTGATGCGGCGCTTGGCTTGCTGCAAGTAAGCCAGCGCTTCTTCACTGCGATTCAGCCGGTGCAGCGACCAGCCCATGCTGTCGAGCACCGCGCCGCTGTCAGGCGTCGCCGCCAGCGCCGTCTCGATCAGCTTCATGCCTTCCTTGTGCTGTTTCGTCCGGTCGACAAGGGTGTAACCGAGAGCATTGATCGCAGCGGGATCGCCGGGGCGGTCCGCGACCAGCTTGCGCAGTTCGGCGACCGACTCGTTGACGCGATCTGCATCTTCGAGCTGGAACACATGGGCGAAACGCAGCTCCGCGGAGTCGGGATATTCCTTCAGCGCCTGTTCGAGCAGCGCCAGCGCCTTGGGCTTTTCACCAACGAGGCTGTACAGCGCGGCGCGTGCGGTGATGCCTTCGAGCGTGTATTGCGGGCGCGTGCTGACGAACTCGTCGATGTGCGCCAGGCCTTCCTTCAAGCCTTTCTGCTTGGCCTTGATGCGCGCGGCGCGCGCTTGCGCAGCCATCGCCATGTCGCTGCCGGTGACACGGCTGTAGATCTGGATGGCTTCGTCCCAGGCTTCGCGCGCTTCAGCGATGGCGCCGAGATAGAACAGCGATTCGTAGACGAAGCGGCCGCTCGACACGAGGTTGCTGTAGCGCTGCGTGGCCGAATCGCGGTTGCCCGATTGGAAGTCGATGTCGGCGAGCGCACGTTCGGCGACGGCCGCCGCCGCTTCGCTGCCCGCCAGCGAATTGAGTTCCTTGCGCCCCTCCTCTTCCTTGCCGGCCTGCAGCAGCATCAGTGCGTATTCGAGACGAAAGGAGTCCTGCTTGTCCGCGCCGATGATGTCGCGCGCCATCTTCAATCCTTCTTCGGACTGGCCGCGCGCCAGTTGCACCTGCGCCAGCAGCAAGCCGGCGGGCGTCCAATAAGGTCCGAGTTCGTGCGCCTTCGTGGCGTGCTCAAGCGCGAGCGCGAAGTTGTCCGATTGCAGCGCCGCGCGGGCCAGCGCGTAGTGCGCTTCGGTCAGGTCAGGATATTTGACCACCAGTCGCTGCAGCACCGCGGTGGTCGCAGGGCCGGGGCCTTCATCGCCGAGTTGCGGCAGCAGGGCTAGGAAGCCGGCCGCAGGATTGATGAACGCGGTATCCAGCAGCGCGCCCAGGTGCTGGGCGGCGCGATCGATCTGGTACAGGTGCAGCGCCGCGAAAGCGGCGAAACGGCGGGCTTCCTCATTGGTCTGGTTCAGCTCCAGCCAGCGCTCGGCGCCGGCCAGCACCAGCGTCCATTGATGGTGCTCGTAGGCGACACGCGTGGCCTGCTCGGCCAGGGATTCGTCGTTGGCCAGAGTCGCGGCGCGGACATAAGCGCGGGCCGCCTGCAGATACTGGCCGCGCTGCAAGGCCACTTCAGCGCCCAGCACCAGCGCATTGGGATCGGCGGGCAGTGCGTCGGCGCGCGCCGCCGGGGAAGTCCCGGGGGTCGTGGCGGCACAGCCAGACAAGCCAATAGCAGTCAGGCCAATGGCGGTCAGTCCCCCGAAGGCCTGCGCAGCAATTAGAATGGCGGCCGGCAGGTTTCTGGCCAACTTTTTGGCAGGACCGGCCGGGATGACTGGAATGCGGACGTGATTTGACGGCATCGCAAGACTATATCAGCTCCATTTGCCCGTTTAGCCTTCAGGAAGTACCGCGTTTGTCATCGCTCTCGCCCTCCAGCCAGTCTTGCACCTCGTTGTCCGGGAGCGCCTCCCCGGCCATTGCGGCCGCCTTGCGCCGGCATCCCGCATGAGCTTCGTCGTCATCGGCATCAATCACCGCACGGCGCCGGTGGCGATCCGCGAGAAAGTGGTGTTCGGCGGTGAGGAGTTGCCCGACGCGCTGCGGGAACTGACGGCGGTTGCCGGAGTGCGCGAGTCGGTGATCGTGTCGACTTGCAACCGCACCGAGTTGTACTGCTGCACCGACGCCGATGAGCGCGGTCTGGCGCAGTGGCTGGCGCAGTGGCACGACCTTTCTCCACACAATCTCGAACTGCAAGGCGTGCTGTATCAATTGCAGGGCTCGGCCGCGGTCGAACACGTGTTCGCGGTGGCCTGCGGCCTCGACTCGCTCGTGCTCGGCGAGCCGCAGATCCTCGGCCAGCTCAAGGATGCGTATCGCGCTGCGCTCGATGCTGGCGTCACCGGTCCGTTCCTGAACCGACTGCTGCAAACTGCATTCTCGGTCGCCAAGCGCGTACGCACGCAGACACGCATCGGCGCCAACGCCGTGTCGGTGGCGTCCGCTGCGGTCGCGATGGCGCGCAAGGTGTTCGAACGATTCGAGGAACACACGGCGCTGCTGGTCGGGGCGGGCGAAACCATCGCGCTCACCGCACGCCATCTGCACGCCAACGGGCTGCGCCGCATGATCATCGCCAATCGCAGCGTGGAGCGCGCCCAGGAACTGGCCGCCGAATTCAACGGTTTCGCGATCGGCCTCGACGCCATCGAGGCACATCTGCCGGAAGCGGACATCGTCATCAGCTCCACGGCCAGCCCGTCGCCCGTCATCACGTATGCCGCGGTGAAAGCGGCGCTGCGGGCGCGGCGGCGCAAGCCCATGTTCATGGTGGACATCGCCGTGCCGCGCGACATCGAGCCTGAGGTCGGCACGCTCGAAGACATCTACCTGTTCACCATCGACGACCTGCACGGCGTCGTGAACGAGAACATCGAATCGCGGCGCGCCGCGGCGCGCGATGCCAGCCAGCTCATCGCGGCCGAGATCGCGCAATTCGAGCAAACGCTCAAGACCCTGGATGCGGTGCCGACGATCCGCCAGCTGCGCGACGACGCCGAAGCGGTGCGCGCGCAAACCACCGAACAGGCGCGGCGCATGCTCGCGGCCGGGCGCGAGCCGCGTGAAGTGATCGAGTTTCTCGCCGCGACGCTCACCAATCGCCTGATGCACGGGCCCAGCCAGCGGCTGCGCGATGCGGCCGAACGCGGCGAAGTGGAATTGCTGCAGGCCGCCAAGGCGCTGTTCGGCGCCACGGCCACGCGCGATAGCGGCGATACTGCGCGCGACGACATTTCCAGCAAAGACGCCGAGCGCGAAGCCGCGCCGCGGCCGCTCGACAAACTCTCCGGTTGACCATGAAAGATTCGATTCGCAATAAGCTGGACCGGCTGGTCGAGCGCCACGAGGAAGTGAGCGGCCTGCTCGCCGAGCCCGGCATCATCGCCAACAACGACAAGTTCCGCGAACTGTCGATGGAATACTCGCGCCTGGAGCCGGTGGTGGCGCGCTATCGCGAATACGGCAGCCTCATCGCCGAGCGCGTGAATGCGCAGGCGATGGCGGACGGCGCCGACCTGGAGCTGCGCGAACTCGGTCAGGAAGAACTCGCCGCGCTGAATGCGCGCATCGACCGGGAAACCGAAGAGCTCGCGAAGCTGCTGCTGCCCAAGGATGCGCGCGATGACAGCAACATCTATCTCGAAGTGCGCGCCGGCACCGGCGGCGACGAGGCCGCGATATTCGCCGGCGACCTGTTCCGCATGTATTCGCGCTACGCGGACGGCCAGGGCTGGCGCGTCGAAGTGCTGTCGGAAAGTCAGGGCGAGCACGGCGGCTACAAAGAAGTCATCAGCCGCGTCGTCGGCCGCGGCGCGTTCTCGCATTTCAAGTTCGAGGCCGGTACGCATCGCGTGCAGCGCGTGCCCGCGACCGAAGCGCAGGGCCGCATTCACACGTCCGCGTGCACGGTGGCAGTGCTGCCGGAGATCGCCGAAGTGGAGTCGGTCGACCTGAATCCGGCCGAGCTGCGCGTCGACACCTTTCGCGCCTCGGGCGCCGGCGGCCAGCACGTCAACAAGACCGATTCGGCGATCCGCATCACGCATATTCCCACCGGCATCGTGGTGGAATGCCAGGATGAACGCTCGCAGCACAAGAACCGTTCGCGCGCCATGTCGCTGCTCAAGGCCAAGCTCAAGGCGGCCGAGCAGGAGAAGCTCGACCAGGCCGAAGCGCAGTCGCGCAAGCTGCAGGTGGGTTCAGGCGACCGCTCCGAGCGCATCCGCACCTACAATTTTCCGCAAGGGCGCATTACCGATCATCGCATCAACCTGACGCTGTACAAGCTCGCCGATGTCATGAACGGCGATCTCGATCCGGTGATCCAGCCGCTGCAGCAGGAATATCAGGCCGAACAACTCGCAAGGATCGTGGAATGAGCGACACCCCTCTCGTCGTCCTGCACAGCGTCACCGGCGTCGACGTGGAGCTGCGCATCGCGGGGCCCGGCAGCCGCAGCTACGCGTTCGTCGTCGACTGGCACATCCGCCTGACGCTGGCGCTGGCCTGGTTCCTCGTCGGGCTCGTGCTCTACACCGGCGAAGTTTCACTGTTCGACGGCTACCCCAAGGACAGCAACTGGTATTTCCTGGTGGTGCTGCCGGCAGGTGCGCTGTACTTCCTGTATCACCCCGTGCTCGAAGTGCTGATGAGTGGGCGCACGCCAGGCAAGCGCATGGCGGGCGTGCGCCTGGTCTCGCGCACCGGCGACATTCCCAGCATCGGCGCGCTGCTGTTGCGCAACGTGTTCCGCATCGTCGACAGCATGCCCATCGCTTATGTGGTCGGCCTGGCTTGCGTCGTGTTCACCGCCCAGCACGTGCGCATCGGCGATCTCGCGGCGGGCACATTGCTTGTGCACGACCGCGTCGAAAGCGATACGTCGTTCGGCGGCGTGCATGCGGCTGCGCAGGGCGGACTGAGTCCGCAGCTGGCCGATCTGGTGCATGAACTGCTGGATCGCTGGGATGCGCTGGACGCCCGCGTGCGCTGCGACCTGGCGCGTTCGTTGATCGCGCGCATCGAACCGGAATCCGCGGCCGCGGCGACCAACGAGTTCTCGACGCAATTGCGGGCACGGTTGCGCGGGCTGCTCGCGGCGAAATCCGCGTGAGCGCCGAAGCGGGCATGCAGGCGTGGCTCGCGTCGCGGGTGACAACCTGGCAGCAGCTCTCGCACACGCTCGACCAGCTCGAACGCAAGCGCGATCACGCGGCGGCCGATGCCCTCAATGCCATCGAGATGTATCGCGCGCTGGGCCGCGACCTGTCGATCGCGCGGCGCATCCTCCCCGGCAGCCGCGTCACGCGCGCGCTCGAAGAGCGCTACGCCAAGCTGCACACCATCATCTACCGCAAGCCACACGACTGGCGCGCCAGCCTGAAAACGCTGTTCCGCGAAGAGATTCCCGCGGTGGTCCGCGACCTGCGCACGTACATCCTATGGGTCAGCTTGCTGTTCGCGCTCAGCGCCGGCGCGGGCTGGTGGCTGGTGGCGAGTTATCCCGAACTGATCGGCCTGCTCGCCAGCGAGGAGATGATCAACGGCGTCGAAGGCGGTCGCCTGTGGACCGAGGGCATGCTCAACGTGATGCCCTCGTCGATCACCTCGGTGGGCATCCTGGCCAACAACATCACCGTCAGCCTGGTGGCGTTCGCGGTCGGCATCTTCTTTGGACTCGGCACGTTCTACCTGATCGCCACCAACGGTCTGATGCTCGGCGCGCTGTTTGCCTTCACCCACCAGCACGGCATGGCCGGCGAGCTGTTGAAATTCGTCACCGCGCACGGCGTCGTCGAGCTGTCGGTGATCTGCCTGGCCGGCGCCGCGGGCGTGATGCTGGGCGAGTCGCTGATCCGGCCGACGCACGGCACGCGGCGCGAATCGTTTCAATATGCAACCGCGCGAACCAGCAAGCTGCTGGTGCTGTGCGCGCTGCTGCTCGTCGGCTGCGGCTTCATCGAAGGGTACCTGTCACCCGATCCGGACTTCCCGATGCTCAACCGCGTGATCGTCGGCTTCGGCTACTGGATCGTGATGATCGCCGCGCTCACCGGCCGGCTGTTCGGCCGCAGAGCACTTACTTGAAGGGCTATGCGTAGGTTGGGCTGAGTCTTCGAAGCCCAACGATCTTGGCCGCGTGGATGTTGGGCTTCGAAGACTCAGCCCAACCTACGACCATTCTGCCAACCTACAACCTTAGCGAGAAATGTTGGGCTTCGAAGACTCAGCCCAACCTACGACCATTCTGCCAACCTACAACCTTAGACTCTGCGGCCTTAGACTCTGCGGCGCTGGCGAAAGCTCGCATACGCGTCGAACACCGCGCGCTCCATCTGGTCCGGCCGCGCCAACACCGCCGGTGCTCCCAACGACCTGAGCGCGCGCACGTTCCTTTCCAGGCGCGCGCAATATTCCTGGGCGGCCAGCGATTCATAGGGATCGAGCCACGAACGCGACGGTGCGTGACTCAACTGTTCGGCCTGTGGGCTGGACAGTCCGGCGATCAGCGGCAGATGTTTCGGCAGCAGCAAGCGTGCCGCCGACGCGAGTTGTCCCGCCACCGTCGCGTCATCCAGATCGGTGAGCATCACCACCAGGCTACGCTGCCGCACCAGCGAGCGGATGCGCAGCGCCGCATTGAGGGGATTGGATTCCGCCTGCACCACCTTCGCGGCGGTGAGCATGTGCCGGATGCGCAGCACGGTGGCAATACCGCGGCCCGGCGCCAGCGCGGCGAGCGGCTTGTCGGCGAAGATGACCAACCCGACGCGATCGTCCTGCGCCACCGCGTGTTCGGCAAAGCGCGCGGCGACGTTCGCGAAATGACCGAGACGATCCAGGTCGCCGGCGCGCAACCCGCTGGCGCGGCCCGCATCGATGGCAATGACGATTTCCAGGTGCTGGTCTTCGGAGAAATCGCGACTGACCAGCCGGCCGCCGCGCGCGGTCGCCTTCCAGTCGATCAGGTGCTGCGGATCGCCGGCCCGATAGTCGCGTAGCTGCAGCACTTCCGAACCTGCGCCGAGCAGGGATCGCGAGCGCGCGCCCGCACGCACCGCGCCGAGAGTGCCGGCGTCATTGCGCAACCGTTCCGGCACGACTTTCAACTTGAAATCGGTTGCGACGCGACGGCCCCACCATGCCAGACCCAGCGGACCGGCAACGCGCATGCGCAGCGCCGGCCAGGCATATTCACCGAGCCGGCGCGGAGTCGCGCGCAACTGTGTTTCCACGGTAGTTCCGGCCGGCACGTTCAACAACCGCACTACCTGATCCACTTCGACCACGGCAGGAGCATCGGGAGCGAATTCGATGATCGCGCCGCGCGACAGCTGATGCGTGAATGCAAGATGCAGCGGGGCAGTGTGGCCAAGTACGCCGAGCTGATCGGCCCGCATCGCCAGCTGGATGCGTGCACGCGAGATCGTCCAGCCTTCGTACGCGAGACCAAGCAACAGCATTCCCAGCGGCAAGCGCCACACACCCGCCAACACGGTATCGCCACCCCACGCGCCGAGGATGGCGACCAGCGCAGTCAGCACGGCAAGCAGCAAAGCGTTGGGGCGGAAGCTCATGGGCGCGGAGACGCTGATCCGACGGCGCGAAATTTCATCTCGGCACCGGCGTCTGATCGAGCAGGCGCTGCGTGAGAGTCTGTTCGGTCACACCTTCCAGCACCGCTTCGGGGGCGAGCACCAAGCGATGCGGCATCACCAGCGGCGCGACTTCCTTCACGTCGTCCGGCGTGACGAATTCGCCGCCGCGCATGCCCGCTGCGATGCGCGCTGCCCGAATCAGCGCGAGCACGCCGCGCGTCGACAATCCGAGACTCAGGTGCGCGTGCGTGCGCGATGCGGCAGCGAGATCCACGACGTAACCGGCCAGCTCCGGCGCGACATGGATCTGTCCCACCGCGGCTTGAGCTGCCGCCAGGTCGTCCGCCGTGACAAGTTGCTGCAGCTTCGGCGCCGCGTGCGCATCGACGTTGCCGTAGCGCGCGACGACTGCGAGTTCATGATCGCGCGCCGGATAGCCGAGGTCCACGCGCAGCATGAACCGGTCGAGCTGCGATTCCGGCAGCGGATAGGTGCCCTCGAATTCGCGCGGATTCTGCGTCGCGACGACCAGGAAATTCGCCGGCAGCGCATAGTTGAAGCGATCCACCGTGACCTGCCGCTCTTCCATCGCTTCGAGCAGCGCGGACTGGGTTTTCGGGCCGGCGCGATTCACTTCATCCACCAGCAGCACGTCGGCGAACACGGGGCCGTGGCGGAACACGAACTCGCGCTTCTCGGCATCGAAGATGTGCACGCCGGTGATGTCGGCCGGCATCAGATCGGAAGTGCCTTGCACGCGCTTGAACACGCCGCCGAGCGCCGCCGCCAGCGACTTGCTGAGCAGCGTCTTGCCAAGACCCGGCGCGCCTTGCAACAACACATGCCCACGCGCGACGACGGCGATGGCGAGCGCACGCACCACCGGCTCCATGCCGATGACGACTGCGCCCAGCGCTTGCTGCAACTGTCGTTCGATCGATTCCAGGGCATTGCTCATGCGAAGTCCTTGCGAAGAGTGCTGAAAGAAGATTTACCGATGACGCTGGACGGCATCACAACAGGCTGTGCCGGACCTGCACCAGCAGATTCTGCAGCGTCGCCACGTCGATACGCTGGCCACGCAGTACTTTGCCGTGCAACTGCTGCAGTTGCTCCACGTCCGTGGCGGCAACGGTGCCGCGCGCCCTGATCCAGTCCCACAGCGGCGCGCCGTTGGCTGGCAGGCCCGTGTGCCGCCGGATGTCATTGAAGAAATTAGCGAACAGCCGTTCGCCCGCGGCGGCCGGCTTGAGCACGCGCGCAAGAAAGCCGCCGCTGGCGCGCACGAAGCTGGTGATGTCGACGGGACGCCAGCCCGCTTCGCTGGGGCGCAAACGCTGCGGGCCGAGCACGAAAACCAACCAAAGCGCGCCTAGCCACCACAACGTCGCATGCAGCCGCTTGTCGCCGAAGAAAGCTGCCGGATCGTAGTACGCGACCAAGCCCTGGTGCGCATCGTCGATGATGACTTTGCCGCCCGGCGCGAGCGACCAGTTGACGATGTTGGCGAGCAGCCGCGCGTTGTCCTTCGCGCCGAGCAGCTTGTTGGTCAGGATGCTGCCGTAGGCGCTGACGATGATCTGCCCATCGCCGCGGCGCAGCAGCCATAGCGTAGGTTCGCCGGAGTCCTTTTCCTGGCCAAGTTCGAGTACCAGATCGCCGTCGTCGCTGACGGCACGCCAGGTCGCGGAGGGAAATTCCGACAGTGCCTGCACCGACTTCACGCCATCGAGCAGCGGATGCGGCCCGTTCGGCACCCACTCGAAGCGCAGCGGCTGCGCCAGCTTGGTCTGCGCCGCCACGGTTTGCTGCAGCGTGGCTTTCTTCTTTTTCTTCACACCCTGGTGCTGCGCGTCCTGCTTTTTCTCCTTCGGGCCGGCGGCCTCAGCCGACTCGCCCTCATCATCAGCTTCGTCCCCGGCCTTGACGAAGCGCAGCCCCGTCATCGATACCATGTGGTCCATGAAATTGCCGTCGACGCCCTCGCCCATCGACCAATCCGGCGTATCCGACAATCCAGCTAGCACGAGCAAGGTATTGCCAGCGTCGATCCATTCGGCCAGAGCGCGCGCTTCGGAAGTGCGCACCGGATACAACTGCGGCGTGGTTGCTATCAACAAGTGGCCATTGCCGGTGCCCGACGTGGCGCGCAATGCGCCGTACCGATCGCGGAATGAAATCGGGCTGATGCCTTCGGCCTGCAGCCAGCGCGCCAGCGCGAGATAACCGTTCGGCCCTTTCTCGATCGACACCGGACGCGTCGGCCGCTCCTGCGGACCGGTGGGCTTGGGCGCCATCAACGCATAGAACAGTGCGAAGGCGCCGAGGGCCAATGCGAACGTCAGCACGCGCTCTTTCATGGCCGCGCTCCCGATGACGTCTCCGCCGAAGGTGCGATGCCGGAGGCGGCCGGGGCATCGAGCGCCGCCATGAGCGCGCGGCCCGCCGCCACGACGCCATCGATTTCCTGCGGCTCGGTGCGCATGCCACCGTAAATCGTGCGCTCGCTGAGCACGGCCAGGCGGCCGAAACTCTCGCGCTGCGCCGCTTGATCGAAGACGACGCGCGCGACCAATTCGCGGTGCGTCAGGCTGCGATCTGCGCGCAATCGGCCGCGCTTCACCAGCGCCGCGACCAACAGGCGCAGCAATATCGACGGCCGGTCGGCAGGCGCAGCGCTTTCCAGATCGGCCGCCGTAAGGTCGGCCGCGATTGCCGCGCCGGCCGCGTCGGTACGCGCGTTCGCGCCTTTGCGCCGCCGCAAGAGGCCGGCCGCGCGCAGTTCATTGATCACCACGCTGACCGCCATGACGATGAGCAGCGTCAGCGCGCCATAGATCATCCACCGCACGACGGTCTGCGACAGCGTCGCGTTGTCATCCAGCCAGCGTTTCAACCACGCGGGCGAAGCGTCTTCGGATTGCTGCGACAGGCTGCGTATCCAGCGGCTGAAGCGCTCCAGCCAGTTCAGTTCGCGGTCCTGCTGGGTTTCCTGCAGCGATTGCAGGATGGGCGCGAGCGATCCGGTTTGCACCTCGCGCGTCTTTCCGGCAGGGCGTACTGAATATCGATCGTGGAGCTGTTGCAGGTCGTTCAGCGTGTACCAGTCGAGCGTGTCGAGCTGGTGATCGGCAATGAACGGTGAGTAACCCAGTTCCACCAGCGCATGCTCGATGCCCGGACAGTCAGGCTCCAGTTCTGCCAGACCCTCGCCTTCGGTTGAGGCTTCGACACAAGCCGCGAGGATCTGCGCCGGCGTGCGAGTCGACGTCGGTCCGGCGGCCTGCGACTCGACCGGCGCTGCAGCCGGCGAGTCGTCGACGGATTGCGGCCAGGCGGCCGGCGTGGCCAGCAGCAGCCAGGCGCTCAGTCCGGCGATCGGTCCGGGCCGCACGGCCTATGCAGCACCAAGCGCACCGACGCGTGCCGCAAGGTCGCCGCCTTCTTTGCGCAGCTTCATGTCCCAATAGGTCGCGACCTGCAATGCCGAACTGAACGGCACCGCCAGCATGTTGATGACGGGCCCGGCGAGCACTGTCGTGACAAGCTGCGTGGCGACGCTGTCCGCACTTTGCGGCGCGAGCTGCGCGCCCAGCGCGATGACCATGACCACGGCCATGTAGATCATCAGGATGACGAAAAAGCCGATGGTGGCGATCGCGGCGCAACGCCACCAGTTGCCCCAGACCAGGCGGTGGCTAGTAGTCAACGACGTGAGTGGGCCCGCGCCCTCGATGACCATCACGGCGTAGGACAGCATCAGGCTGACCATCAGGATGAAACCCGGCACGAGCAACAGGACGAAGCCGATCATGAGCGCAAAGCCGAACAGGATGGACATGAAAAACAGCGGCAGCGTGCGACGCAGCCCGACCTTCAGCGCATCGCCGGTCGACAGCTCGCTGTCGGTGCCGATGGCGTGCAGCTTCATATAGATCGCCGCCAGACCGCACAGCGTGAACAGCAGCGTGAAGACGTAGGTCAGCCAGTAGCCCGGCTCGGTGAGGATCGAGAGCATCACGTTGGGATCGGCGGGATTTGCGGCCGCGCCGCGCTTCGCGAGCAGGTATAGCGAAGGCAGCGCGCCGCCGACCGCCATGATCAGGCAGAACTGCCATACCGAGGCGATCGATGCCTTGTAGAGGCGGAATGAGACGTCGAGCACGCCGCCGATGGTCTGCGGCTGGGCCGGCTGAATTGCCATCACGATTCTCCCTGTTCGTTTTCGCGCCGGCAGATTCTAGCTCAATCTCAATGTCAGCCCAGCGCTTCCTGCAAATCCGCGAGCAGGTCGCCGACGTCCTCGATGCCCACCGACAGGCGGATGAGCGAGTCGTCGATGCCCAGCGCCTTGCGCTTGTCGGGCGGGATGGAGGCATGAGTCATCAGGCCGGGATGGTCGACCAGGCTTTCCACGCCGCCGAGGCTTTCCGCGATCGTGAAAATGCGCAGCCGCTCCAGGCAGGTGCGCGCCTCTGCCAGTCCGCCCTTGACGAAAAACGTGACGATGCCGCTGAACCCGTTCTGCATCTGCCGCTGCGCCAGCGCATGTTGCGGATGACTCTTCAGCCCCGGATAGATCACGCGCGCCACCTGCGGATGCTGCTCCAGCCAACCGGCAATCTCCAGCGAACTTTCGCTTACCTGACGCATGCGCAAAGGCAGCGTCTTCACGCCGCGCAGCGCCAGGAAGCTGTCGAACGGCCCGCTGATCGCGCCGATCGCGTTCTGCAGGAAGCCGATCTTCTCGGCCAGCTCGGCATCGGCCGCGACGGCGACGCCGCCGATCATGTCGGAGTGGCCGTTCAGATACTTCGTCGCCGAGTGCATGACGATGTCCGCGCCGAGTTCCAGCGGCCGCTGCACCCACGGGCTTGCGAACGTGTTGTCGACGACGGTGAGGATGCCGCGCTTGCGCGCGAACTCGGCGACGAGAGCGATATCCACCAGCCGCAGCGTCGGATTGGTCGGCGTCTCGATCCAGATCAGCTTCGTCTGCGGACGCACGGCGGCGGCGAGCGCGGCAGGGTTCGACAAATCGGCGAAGGTGATGTCGAGATTCGCGGTGCGCCGCCGCACGCGCTCGAACAGGCGGAACGTGCCGCCATACAAATCATCCATCGCCACGATATGGCTGCCGGCGTCCAGCAACTCGATCAGCGTGCTGGTCGCCGCCATGCCCGACGCGAATGCGAAACCGCGCACGCCGCCTTCGAGATCGGCGATGCAGCGCTCCCAGGCGCCGCGCGTGGGATTGCGCGTGCGCGAATAGTCGTAGCCCTTGTGCACGCCCGGACTCGATTGCGCATACGTCGACGTCGTGTAGATCGGCGGCATGACCGCGCCCGTGGATGGGTCGGGCGCCTGGCCGGCGTGGATGCAACGCGTGGAGAAACGCAGCTTGCGGCTCTCGGAGGACATAGGCGATTTCCTTGGCTATGAACTGTAGAAAATGACGGACTATTGAGAAACGGTTCCAACCAATGGCACTGACATTAGCCCGGTGGCTGATTCTACGTAGGTTGGGCTGAGTCTTCGAAGCCCAACATTCCTGACGCGGCCAAGATCGTTGGGCTTCGAAGACTCAGCCCAACCTACAAGATCACGAATAGCCGCTTAAGTGCCATTAGTTCTAGCCCTGCACTTGCCGGCGCAAATAGTTGAGCACGTCCGAGCGCGTGACCAGGCCGAGAAATTTCTCGCCGTCCATCACCGCAGCCGAGGAACGCACTTCGAGCATGGCGACCAGATTGTTGATGGACGTGGTCCGGTCGACGCGCAGGAACGTCGCCGTCATGGCGAGGCGCACCGGCTCGTTGAAGTTTTCGGGCCGGCCGAAGGCGAAGCGCAGGATGTCGTCTTCGGTGACGATGCCGATAAGCGTATCGCCATCCATTACCGGCAACTGCGAGAAGCCGGCATTGCGCAGGCGATTGTGCGCGGTGGTCAGCACGTCGTTCGGTCCGACCGTGATCGTCGCGCGCTCGCCATGCGGCCGGCCGACCAGGTCGCGCAGGTCGCCGTAGGTGGGACGCTGGATGAAGCCCTGGTCCTCCATCCAGAAATCGTTGTACAGCTTGGACAGATAGCGCGCGCCCGTATCGCCCGCGATCGTCACCACGCGCTTCGGCTCCGGCTGCGCGCGGCAGTAACGCAGCGCGGCGGCGAGCAATGTGCCCGTCGACGAACCGGCGAGCACGCCTTCGGTCTGCAGCAGCTCGCGCGCCGCGGAAAAAGATTCGGCGTCGGGAATGCTGTAGGCGCGGCGCGTCAGCGAAAAATCGCAGATGGGCGGAATGAAGTCCTCGCCGATGCCTTCCACCAGCCACGCGCCCTTCTGCGTGAGCTTGCCGGTCGCGATGAACTCCGCGAGGATCGAGCCCTGCGGATCGGCGAGCACCAGCTCGACGTGCGGCGCGTGCTTCTTGAAGTATGCGGCGAGCCCGGCAATCGTGCCGCTCGAACCCACGCCCACGACGATGGCGTCGAGCCTGCCCTGCATCTGCTCCCAGATTTCCGGCGCCGTGGTCTCTTCGTGCGCCTTCGGGTTATCCGGATTCGCGAACTGGTTGATGAAGTAGGCGCCCTGCTTCTTGGCGATCGCCGCGCCGAGATCCTGGTAATACTCGGGATGGCCCTTGCCCACGTCGGACCGCGTCAGCACCACCTCGGCGCCCATGGCGCGCAGGTTGAAAATCTTCTCCTGGCTCATCTTGTCGGGCAGCACCAGGATCATGCGGTAGCCCTTCTGCGCCGCGACCAGCGCGAGGCCGAGACCGGTGTTGCCTGCAGTCGCTTCGACGATGGTGTCGCCGGGCTTGAGGTCGCCGCGGCGTTCGGCTTCCTGGATCATGTACAACCCGATGCGATCCTTGATCGAACCGCCCGGATTGGCCATCTCCAGCTTCAGGAACAGCTCGCACGGCCCGGTGTCCAGCCGCTTCAACTGCAGCATCGGGGTCCGGCCGATCATCTCCAGCGCGTTGGAATAGACGTGCATAAGAACCTCGCGATGCGAATCCAGGGGCGAACTCGAACGACAAGCGGTGAGCGGATGGCGGGCAGTGCGGTAAACTGCGCGACGGATTGTACGTGAGTGCGCCGGTTCCTGGCGGGCTCGACACCTTACCGCAGCATGAATTCACCAAAGACTTCAGCCCAGACACTCTCCGACGCGCTGCACACGGCAACCATGCTGCTGACGCGCGTGTCCGCTTCCGCGCGGCTCGACGCGGAACTGCTGCTGGAGTATGTGACCGGGCTGTCACGCGCCACTTTCCGAGCGTTTCCCGAGCGCAGCCTGCCGACGCAGGCCGGCTGGGCGTTTCAACAGCTCGTGATGCGCCGGCTCAAGGGCGAACCCATCGCCTACATCTGCGGCCAGCAAGAATTCTGGTCGCTGCTGTTCGAAGTCTCACCGGCAGTGCTGATCCCCCGGCCGGAAACCGAATTGCTGGTGGAGCAGGCGCTCACCCACCTCGATGCGCACGCACAGGTCAGTGTCCTGGATCTTGGAACCGGCAGCGGCGCGGTGGCGCTCGCCATCGCGAGCGAACGCAGGCACGCGCGAATGGTGGCGACGGATGCGTCGAAGGATGCGCTCGCCATCGCCAGCCGCAACGCCGCGCGATTGCAGATCACCAACGTTACTTTCTTACAAGGCAGCTGGTATGCACCGCTCGCCGCGGCGCGCTTCGACGTGATTGTCGCCAATCCACCTTACATAGCGACGGACGATCCTGACGTCAGCGCCGAAGTCCGCAAGCACGAACCCGCGATGGCGCTGTTCTGCGGCACGAGCGGACTCGAAGCGCTCACTGCCATCGTCAAAGATGCGCCGCGTCATCTCGCGCCGGACGGCTGGCTGCTGCTGGAACACGGCTGGAAACAGGGTCCGGCGGCGCGCGATCTGCTTGTGCGCGCGGGCTTCGGTAACGTACGCTCGCACACCGATCTGGCCGGCCACGAACGCGTCAGCGTGGGCCAGTTCGCCGCTGTTGTCTGATTTCTTTCACTTCCCTCCTGGTGTTGCCCATGCTCGAATTCAAAACCTCCAAAGGCACGTTCACGGTCCAGCTCTTCGACAAGCAGGCACCCATTTCGGTGGAGAACTTCCTGAAGTACGCCGACGACGGCTTCTTCGCCGGCACGGTGTTTCACCGCGTCATTCCCGGTTTCATGATCCAGGGCGGCGGGCTCGACGCGAACCTGAAAAGCAAGGACGGCCAGCGCGCGCCGATCGAGAACGAAGCAAAGAACGGCCTGAAGAACAAGCGCGGCACGCTGTCCATGGCCCGCACCAACGATATCAACAGCGCCACGTCGCAGTTCTTCGTGAACGTCGCCGACAACGAATTCCTCGACCACAAGCCGGGCAACTTCGGCTACGCCGTGTTCGCGCGCATCGCCTCGGGCATGGAAGTGATCGATGCCATCGCCGCGGTGAAAACGGGCAACAAGGGCATGCACCAGGATGTGCCGGCGGAAGCGGTGACGATCGAGTCGGTGAAAAGAATCGACGCGCCGCAGGCGTGAATGGAATTCGCCGCGGACCGCGCCCCACGCAAGAGGGGACGACCCGCGGCGGGATCGATCAGCGGAACAGAATGCTCAGCGCGATCTGGTCGACGTCTCTTTCGCCGGTGACATCAGCTTCGCCTACGTCGAGAAAGCGGCGATAGTCCACGCGCAGCGAGAAGTTCTGGTTGATGTTCCAGCCGCCGCCAACGCCGGCAAACAGATCCTTGTCGTTGCCGCCTGTCTTGGCGGACGCGAAGACCCCACCCGCATCGATGAGTCGCTCGGTAATGCGTATCCTGGAGAAGAGCACGCCGGCGCGGCCATGCACCTCGAATTTCTCGCCCAGCGGCAGGATGCCCACCGCACCCACCGTCGGGCCGGTTGTGCGGAAACTGGTGCTCACGCTGCCGCCAAGCGCGGGACCGCCGCCGGTCAGCACGAAATTCGCGTCGTACTGCGCCTCGCCGAGGTCCACGTAGCCCACTTCCACCGCGAAGTGCGAGCCCCACTGATAGCCCACGTCGACACCCCACGACGAGTCGCTGGTGTCGAGGTCGGAGTCGAGCCGATTCAACGAGTAGCCGGGACCGGAAGCCGCCGCCAAACTTCCGAGGACGCCGGAGTAGACCGCGTCGAGATCTCCCCGAGAGATGTCCGCATCGGCGGTGCCGCCCGACAAAGACGAATACCACCCTTCCGCCAGTACTGGCGAAATCGCTCCCGCGGACATCATCACCGCTGCCACACTCGATGCCAGCAATCGATATTTCATGACTGATCTCCATTGTTCCGTGCCAAAGCGGCGTTCGAATTGTTCTGTATTCGAACCGACCCGAAGCTACGGCCATGAATACAGCGCGCGGATTATAACGATGCATATCAAGTACATCGAGAAATAGCTCACAACACGGCACACTGCACGACGATGACGCCCAAAACACGTTCCTGGCCATTGCGGCTGCTGCGCTTCGCGGGGTGGCTGATTCTGCTGGGATTTATGCTGAGCGTGGCGGTCGTGGCGGCGCTGCGCTGGATCGATCCGCCGCTCAGCGCCTTCATGTTGCGCGACCGCGTCGTCGCCTATGCGCGACACGACACCCATTACGTGTTTCACCACCGCTGGGTCGACTGGCAGGGCATCTCGCCCCAGGCCAAGATCGCGGTGATGGCCGCTGAAGACCAGACCTTCCCCGATCACGACGGCTTCGACTTCAAGTCCATCAACAAGGCGCTGGAGGAACGCGAGAGCGGCCGCCGCGTGCGCGGCGCAAGCACGATCTCGCAGCAGGTGGCCAAGAACTTGTTCCTGTGGCCGGGGCAGAGTTGGGTGCGCAAGGGACTGGAAGCCTACTGCACGCTGCTCATCGAAATGCTCTGGCCGAAGCAGCGCATCCTCGAGGTGTATCTCAATGTTGCCGAGTTCGGCAAAGGCGTGTTCGGCGTCGGCGCGGCAAGCGACGTGTACTTCCACAAGTCGGCCGCAAAACTCACCGCGTACGATGCTGCGCTGCTCGCCGCCGTCCTGCCCAGTCCGAAGCGGATGCGCGTCAACGCACCGTCACGCTACGTCAAGTCGCGGCAGGCTTGGATCGTCGCGCAGATGCGCCGCCTCGGCGGCACGGATCTGCTGGCCCGGCTCGAATAGAGCTGCTGATTCAGAAGCGCATCTTGAAAGCCACCTTCAGCCGGAAATTGAGTGCGCCGCTACGGTTCATTGCACTCTACGCAGAGACAGCCGGCTTGCCGTTTGGCACTCTGGCTGTCCTTCTTGACTGAGGACGATCCATGCGAACCCTGTCGGGATTTTTCGGCGCAATCGCGCTGCTGCTGTCGAGCCTGCTGGTACCCGCACAGGCGGAGACCGTCCTCATCACCGGCGCCAACCAAGGCATCGGGTTGGAGTTCGCCAAGGAATATGCGGCGCGCGGCTGGAACGTCATCGCGACACACCGCCGCACCACCACGCCGGACGAGCTGGCCGAGCTGATGCAGAAGTATCCGAACGTGCGGGTCGAACGCATGGACGTGAGCGACCGCGAGCAGATCAATGCGCTCGCGGCCAAACTGAAGGGCGAGCCCATCGACGTGCTGTTGAGCAACGCGGGCCTGATCCGCACGGCGCCGGTGAAGGACCGCGCAGGCAACGCCAACCAGATGTTCGGCACGCTGGATTACAAGCTGCTGGATGATTTCGTGCACACCAACGTCGCCGGACCGCTGATGCTCAGCGAGGCATTCGTCGCGAACGTCAAGGCGAGCAAATTGAAGCGCATCGTCGCGATCAGTTCGGCGGCCGGCATGATCACCCAGCCGCCGCGTTCGCCCAGCGGCGGTCCCGGCAACGATCACTATTGGTACCGCATTACCAAGGCTGCGTTGAACAGCGCCATGCGGTTGCTCGCGGTGGAACTCGAGGACGACGGCATCACCGTCGTGATGTTTCATCCCGGCGGCGTGCAAGTGGAGAGCTTCGGCGACGTGAAGCTGCCCGGCTTCGTGCCGCCCGAAGTCGCGATCGGCAAGATGATCAAGACCATCGACGGCCTCACGCTCAAGGACACCGGCCGCTTCCTGCAGAACGACGGCACCGACCATCCCTGGTAGCAGGCCACCCGACTGGCGTGGCTTGGCTTGAGTTGCCGAAAGGTAACCGGCGCACTCTATAATCGCCGCCGTTCGACGGCTCACAACGATGCCGCCGCTTGCAGCAATTTAAGGAGCACGCCATGAATCGGATCGCGCAACTCGCTGCCTTGACGATGTTCGCGTTCAGCAGCGCGGCGCTCGCCGGCGAGGACGTGGGCGGATCGAAGGACCATCCGCTGCTCACGCGCTATCCCGATTCGTTCATCGCGGATTATTCCAAGAACTACAACGCCACCGAATTCCAGGTCGGCGCCAAGGGTGCACCGCCGAAGATCGAGACGGTGGAAGGCGACACGACGACGATCCGCTACTTCTACAACAGCGTCGACCAGCAGCCCAGCGCGCTGCAGGTCATCCGCAACTATCAGAATGCCGTCAAGCAGATCGGCGGCGCGGTGGTGTTCGAACGGCTGCCGCGCGAAGGCGACGGCGGTGAAACCACGCTGAAAGTGACGACGGGCGGCAAAGACGTGTGGGTCAAGGTCGTGCCCGACATCTTCGGCGCGCCGACGACGAGTTATCTGCTCACCGTGACCGAAGTCGCGGCGATGGCACAGGTGGTCAGCGCCAACGAGCTGCTCGATGAATTGAACAAGAACGGGTTCATCGCGCTGTACATCAATTTCGACACGGGCAAGGCCGACCTGAAGCAGGACGGCACGGCGACAGTGAAGGAGATCGCCGCCATGTTGAAGTCGAACCCGCAGATCAAGTTGAGCGTCGAGGGCCACACCGACAACGTCGGCGACGCCGCCGCGAACAAGAAGCTCTCCGAAGCCCGTGCCAGGAGCGTGACGGCCGCCATCGTCGCGTCGGGCATCGCAGCAACTCGATTGAGCGCCGCCGGTTTCGGCCAGGAGAAGCCCGTCGCCGACAACCGCACCGAGGCGGGTCGCGCGAAGAACCGGCGCGTCGAACTGGTCAAGCGCTAGACGCTGCTGCGTTCTCGATATGTGCGCAGCCGCACATATCGCGCATAGCTTGCACGCCGCCGCCACGGCGGTACTGCAATTTGCTGGTCTTTGTATACAGAAGCGCGCAGCATTCGCTGGCCCCACAGGTGCCATCCTCAGCCGATTCACCTGACAATAATCCCGCGAACGAGCTCGGCGACTCCTCGCGCCACGCAGGCGAACAACAACAATGATAAGCCTGGCCTTGCCGGCGCTCGCCCCTTCACTCGCGGCGATCCGCAGTCTTGCCAGCCACTCCACCGAATGGCCGATCCGCCGCCCCGGTCCCTACTCGGGCGTGCTTGCATTCTTCGCCATCGGCATCGTCAGCCTGGGCCTGTCGCGGGCCGCGTTGATCGGGTGGCAATGGGACCGCGTCGAGCCGACGGGCGCGCTGTTCTGGATGCTGCTGCAGGGACTGCGCAGCGACCTCATCTCGCTGAGCCTCAGTGCCGCACCGGCAGTGATGGTGTTGCCGGCATTCCTGCTTTTCCGCCGCATCCACTTATGGACGCAATTGAGCTCGGCCTGGCTTGCGGTGAGCCTGATCCTGATTCTGTTCCTCGAATTAGCGACGCCGCAGTTCGTGATCGAATACGACAGCCGGCCGAACCGGCTGTTCGTCGAATACCTGGCGTATCCGCAGGAAGTCTCCGCGATGCTGTGGAACGGCTATCGTGGGCTGCTCTGCCTCACCGTCGCCGGCGTCGCGGCGTTGAGCTGGATCGTGATCCGCCACTTCCTGAAGTATGCCGCCAACGTCGCCACGCTGAGCAACAGCACGCTCGCCATCGTGTGGCCGCTGCTGGTGATTCTGCTGTTCGTGATGATCCGGTCGAGCACGCAGCACCGGCCAGCCAATCTCGCCTCGTTCGCATTCAGCGACGATCCGATGGTCAACAGCCTGGTCGCGAACTCCGCATACTCGGTGCTGACCGCCGTTTACAGCTTGAAGAACGAAAGCCAGTCCAGCGAAATGTACGGTGACATGGCCATGCCGGAAATGGTCGCGCGCGTGCGCGCCGGCATGGGCGTCGACGCGACGGACTTCCTCTCCGAGCAGATGCCGACGCTGCACAAGCAGCTCGCCAGCGTACGGCGCGAGAAGCCGCTCAATCTCGTCATCGTGCTCGAAGAAAGCCTGGGCGCGGGATTCGTGGCGCAGCTCGGCGGCATTGCAGTCACGCCGCACCTGGACCGGCTTGCCGATGCAGGCATCTGGTTCGACCAGCTTTACGCCACCGGCACGCGCTCGGTGCGCGGCATCGAAGCCGTCATCGCGGGCTTCCCGCCGACGCCAGCCGTGAGCGTCGTCAAGCGGTCCAAGTCGCAGCAGGATTTCACGACGCTGGCGACCGTGCTGCGGCGCGCCGGCTATAAGAACGAGTTCGTATACGGCGGCGAATCGCATTTCGACAACATGCGCCGCTTCTTCCTCGGTAATGGCTTTCACACCATCGTGGATCGCCAGGACTTCAAGCAGCCGAAGTTCGTCGGCAGCTGGGGCGTCTCCGACGAAGACTTGTTCGACATGGCTGATCGGCGCATCAACGCCATGAACGCGGCGAACGAACCGTTCTTCATGCTCGTGTTTTCCTCGACCAATCACACGCCGTTCGAGTTTCCCGACGGCCGCATCGAACTCGTCGACGCGCAGAAGCAGACCGTGAACAACGCGGTGAAGTACGCCGACTACGCGCTGGGCGCGTTCATCGAGCGCGCCAGGCGCAGCGACTACTGGGCCGACACGCTGTTCCTGGTCGTGGCCGATCACGACACGCGCGTGTACGGCAACGAGCTGGTGCCGATCAGCAAATTCCATATTCCCGGCGTCATCCTCGGCGCCGACATCGTGCCGCGCCGGATCGATTCCCTCGCCAGCCAGATCGACCTGGCGCCGACGCTGCTATCCCTGATGGGCGTCGACAGCGAACATCCGTTTCCCGGCCGCGACCTGACACGCACGCTGCCGGAGTTCGGCAATACGTCCGCCTCGCCAAGACCCAGGGCGATGATGCAGTTCGACCGGAATTTTGCGTGGCTCGAAGATGGCCGAGTCACCGTGCTGCAGCCCGAGGAAATCCCGCGGCACTTCACTTACGACCGGCGCACCCATCAGCTCATGCCGACCGCCGACGCCGATCCGGAAGCCGAACGGCGGGCGTTGGCGAACGTGCTGATGCCGGCGTGGCTGTATCGCGAACAGCGCTACTCGCTGCCGGATCACCCTCGCCCCCAATAGGAATCCTCACAGTCACCTGTCGACAGGATTCGCAGGCGTCGGCAGGATGAGTTGGTACAACGCGAGATCCAGCCACCGCCCGAACTTGAAGCCCGCCTGCCGCACCGTTCCCGCGTGGCTGAATCCGAAGCGTTCGTGCAGCGCGATGCTGGTCGTGTTGCTCGTATCGATGCCACCGACGAGCAGGTGATAGTTCTGGCTCGTTGCCGTGTCGATGATCTGCTGCAGCAGAATCCGGCCCAACCCCTTGCCGCGATGATCGACATGAACGTAGAGCGAATGCTCGACGGAATACTTGTAAGCCGGGCGCGCGCGAAACACCCCGTAACTGGCGTATCCCAGCAGCGTGCCTGCTGAATCCTCGATGCCGATGACGGGAAAGTTGCCGGCCTGCCTGTCGGCGAACCAGTTCTGCATCATCCCGATAGTGCGCGGCTCGTAGTCGTACACCGAGGTGGAGTTCGCAATGGCCTCGTTGAGGATGTCCAGAATGGCGGCGGCGTGGCGTGCAGCAGTGCAGCGGATGATTTCCATGAGTCCTCCATTGACAGGCATTCTACTTTACTGGAAAATTTTTCCAATATGAAAGAAAGCGCCGCCGTGGCCGCCAGCCCTGACATCAACTCGCGCATCGCCGCGCGCGTGCGCGAGCTGCGCACCGAACTGGACATGACCCTCGATGCACTGGCCGCGAAGTGCGACGTCAGCCGCTCCATGCTGTCGCTGATCGAGCGCGGCGAAAGCAGCCCCACCGCCGTGGTGCTGGAGAAAGTGGCGAGCGGCCTGGGCGTGCCGCTCGCGAGCTTGTTCGACGATTCCAGCGCGGCGGCGAGCCCCGTGGCGCGTCCCGCGGACCGCACGCCGTGGCGCGATCCGCAGAGCGGCTATGTGCGCCGCAATCTTTCGCCCGCCAACTATCCGTCGCCGCTGCACCTGGTCGAAGTCATGCTGCCGGCGGGTGCCAAGGTGGCCTACGAGACGGGCGCGCGCGAGTCGATCATTCACCAGCAGATCTGGTTGCTGGAGGGCAGCATCGAGGTGACGCTGGGCAAGGTCACGCACCGGCTGGACGCGGACGACTGCCTGGCGATGCGGGTGAACGCGCCGACGACGTTTCGGAACCGCACGCGCAAGCCCGCGCGCTATATCGTGGCCGTCGCAGCCGAGCGTACACGTACATGGAGAACGTGATGCCTGCGCAGACCGCTGCCATTCGTATCCGCAGCCTTGCCGCATTCGGCGAGCGCGAAGTGCGCGAACTCAGTGACGTGCTGATCGATTGCGTGGAGGGCGGCGCGTCCGTGAGCTTCATGCTGCCCATGACGCGGGCGAAGGCGGAAACATTCTGGCAAGGGACAGCAGCGAGCGTTGCACGTGGCGAGCGCACAGTGCTTATCGCGGAGGATGTGGCCGGCAAGATCGTCGGCACCGTGCAAGTCATCTTGAACCTGCCGGAAAACCAGCCGCATCGCGGCGATGTCGCCAAGATGCTGGTGCATCGGCGTGCACGTCGCCACGGTATCGGCGCAGCTTTGCTCAGGGCCGCTGAAGTCAGTGCCAAGGATTCGGGCAGAACCTTGCTCGTACTGGATACCGTCACCGGCGGCGACGCCGAGCGCATGTACGCGCGCAACGATTGGCAGCGCTGCGGCGTGATTCCAGACTACGCGCTGTTTCCCGATGGCCGGACTTGCGCGACGACTGTGTTCTTCAAGCACCTGCGCTCGATCCCATCACGCCCGCGATAAAGCGCCGCCGCAGCGACTGGTGGCTGTCGTATCTGTGATTGTCTTTTGTAGTGGATGTTCAACCGAAGCCGGCATCGCGGGCCCGCACGATGGCCTGAGCCCGGCTTTCGACGCCGAGCTTCTCGAAGATCAGCGACACTTGGTTGCGCACGGTCTTTTCGGAAAGCTCGAGCACTGCGGCGATCTGCGAGTTGTCACGCGCCTGGGCCAGCAGCTGGAGGATTTCAAGTTGACGCTCCGAGAGAGTATCGAAGGCCGGATCGACGGGCGCCACTGCTGCCGGCGCAAATTGCCGGACGGCGTCGACCCAACGCTGCCAGCCCGGCTCATGGCCCAGCAGCAGATGATTCGGGCTGTCGATGGCTACGAACTGCGCGCCTGGTATCGACGTGGCAAGCAGTCGGCCTTCCTCGAACGGAACGCGCGCGTCGCGCACGCTATGCAGTACGAGCGTAGGGCATTGCACCTGCGCCAGCAGGCCGGTCACGTCGATGCCGTTGAACTCGTGCATGAAGCGCGCGGCGTTCTCGGGTGAGGTCGACAGCCGCTCCATTTCGTTGAACCACTGATGCTGCTCGGGGGTGCCGCCGGGAATGAATTGCGTCGTGAAGAACTGCCGGAACGACGCTTCCTGCTTGCCCCACCCCAGCTTCGCCAGGGCGCACATCATCTCTGCTTCCGCGCGCTGATCGGGTGTGTTGCTGCGGACCAGCCGGCCGCGCGCATAGCCGCCGTGCAAAATGAGATGCGACACGCGTTGCGGATTGCGCACCGCGTACGCGATGGCAACCGCAGCGCCTTGCGAGATGCCGAGCAGTCCGAAGCGTTCGGCGCCAAGCGCATCGGCGATGGAGCCCAGGTCCGTCACCCAGCTCTCGAAGCTCAGATCCTGCACGTCCCAATCGGACAGCCCGCAACCGCGCTCGTCGTAGCGGACGAACACCGAACGCTGCGACATCTCGCGCAACAGGTGACTCCATACTGGACTTTCCCAGTCCTGCTCCAGATGCGACAGCCAGGTCGCAGCCTTGATCGTCACCGTCGAACCGGCGCCGCTGCTCGCATAGGCGAGGCGCACCCCGTCCCGGCTCTTGGCGAAGCGAATCTGCTGGCGCGGCCCGATCATCCCCACTCTCCCAACCTGCGTCGTGGCGCAACGATTCTTGCACACCCGTACCTTGGCCGTCTCCCGGGACGCTCGTCGCCCATCCTCGTGATGCGACACTGGCGCCGATAACGCAACGGTATGCACCCACCTTTGTGATTAGGCCTTAAGCCTAAATTGCCGCGCACGGGGAGACTCCGTAAATTGCCGCACGACGCGCGTCCGCTCGCGCGATTCATTGCGGCATTCAACCCGATACGGAGACGCGCATGGGCGACACGCTTAAATGGCCGAAGGACACCGCGCAGATCGTCAAGGTGCGCGCGCGCGAACAACAGAACATGAGCAAGGCCGATGCGCAGCTCAATATGCGCCTGCTGGTCGCCGACGACGTGCAGAAACTGATCGACAAGGAAATCGGCGACGCCAAGAAGAAGAGCGAGATGACGTGCACGCTGAACATGTTCCGCTTCGCCGCCGAACAGGCGCCGGGGCTCGTCGCCAAACTCAAGGCGTCCGGCGGCAGCGCCGCGACGCTGACGGCCTTCGCCGGCGTGTTCGCCAGCAAGTTCGGCGAGCGCGGCGGCAACATCTGCTACGGCTCGGAAGAAATCTTTGCGGCGAACGACAGCATCCTGTTCATGTACCTGCAGCGCGGCCTCGTCGATTTCGTGACGCGCTGGTCGCAGCTCGACACCGGCGCGCGCAGCCTGTTCGCGACAGCCATTCTGGATAGCGGCAAGAATTACCCGACGACCTGCGAGATCACCGAGGAAACACTGTTCTTCGACGGCGAGACGCTGATACAGAAATGGGCGCCGCCGGAAAACATGAGCATGGACGACGTGCTCGAGTCATGGCTGGATGGCGAGGCCAACGATTCGATCTACACCGGCCTGGCACGCCCCGGCCAGCGGCAGAGCAAGCGCGAACAGCTCAAGAACTATGTGATGGAGACCAAGGTGCCGGACGCATATCACTGCTGCTGGTCGTCCATCGTCACCAAGGTGGTGACCAAGAAGGACTTCAGTTGGAGCAATCACAACGAGATCATCGCGTTCTTCCGGCAGAACGTGCCGCAGATCACGTCGGCGTTCAAAGGCATGGTGCCGGAGCCGGACGTCCGCGGCTTCGTGCAGGACTACCTGCCCAAGCTGTTGAAGGATGCGGTGGCGTAAACAAGCCGGCAGAACTTCGCAGGTGCCATCGGAGGCATCCGAACACTATAAAGAGAGTTGAGTTCCTGGAACACGCCGCTTGCGCGGCAAGTCGAACATGCACGACGTGAAAGCCGCGCAGTAGTGTCGTGCGCCAAAAAAATGACGTCAGCGTATCCCTGGCAGATCCGCACAGGCGCCCTTACTGCGGCCTAAGTATTTACCCGAAATAGCGGTGATTGCGTCTGGATCGTCTCAATGCCGCGTCCACACTGCCGTTACAAGAGTCTTTGGTAAGAACGCATCACCAACGCGATCGCGCGTTTGCGGCCGGGGACTCGACCCGCAAGTAACTTCAGAGGACGCCATGGCTCGAATCTTTGCATTGACCACACTCGCACTCGCCTGCGCTGCTGCGCACGCTCCGACCGCCGCAGCCGCGGATCTCGGCAAGATCTTCTCGTTCAACGGCTTCGCCACATTCAGCGTCGTGCATTCGAACGAGGATAAGGCCGACTTCGTCGGTTCGCCCCTGCAACCCGATGGCGCCGGCTACAGCCATGCGTGGGACATCGGTCCCGACACGAAATTGGCCGGCCAGATGCACGCCGCCATCACTGAGAAATTCTCGGCGACGCTGCAAGTCATCGCACAGCATGCTTACGATGACACCTACACGCCGGCTATCGAGTGGGCGAACCTAAAATACCAGGTCACCGACGACCTCGACGTGCGCGTCGGGCGGGTCGTACTGCCGATGTTCATGTTCTCCGAGTCGCGCAACGTCGGCTATGCCAGTGCTTGGATCCGCCCGCCGCTGGAGGTCTATGTGGTCGGCACCGGCGCCGTCACCAACAATGACGGCATCGACGTAACGTATCGCTCGAAGCTGGGCGGTGCCGGCAATTCGGTGCAGGCATTCTACGGCAGCAAGAAAGTCAAGCTGGAGGCTGACTCGACGGCGGAGGGCAAGAAATCCTGGGGCATCAACGACACGCTGACGTTCGGCGATGCGACGCTGCGTTTGTCCTATAACTCCATGATACTCGATCTCAATGTTCCTTCCCTTGATCCGGTGTTCCTCGGCCTGCGCGGTCTCGGCAGCAATCTCCTCGCCTTCGGTTTCACTACCGCGGGTAACCAATCGCTGGCGCTCGCGCAGAAATACAGGATCGATGAAATTGCGCTCAAGAACTATGCGCTCGGCGCTTCCTACGATCCCGGCAAGTGGTTCGCCATGACCGAAGTCGTCTACAACGATGCCAGCGGACTGCTTCCCGACACGACGGCTTGGTACATCCATGGCGGCTATCGCGTCGCGAATTTCACGCCCTACGCAACCTACTCATCCTCCGACGCGAAAATGATCGACGAGCCCGGCATTTCCACCGCGGGCCTGCCGGGAGGTTTGGCCGCAGGCGCCCGCGCCATCAACGCCGGCGTGGATGCCACGCTGGTCGCCTTCGCTTCCGCGCAGCACTCGGTGTCCGTCGGTGTGCGCTGGGACTTCATGAGCAGCGCAGCGCTGAAGGTTCAATACGACCGGCTCAGCTTGGACGAAGGCACGGCTGGCCATCTCACCAACGCGCAGCCGGGCTTCCAGCCCGGCAATGTAGATCTGGTCAGCATCGCCGTCGACTTCGTGTTCTAGGATCCATCATGAACAAACTCATCCTCAAGACGATTGCCGTATCTGCATGCGCGATTGCATGTGCCAGCACCGCCACAGCTGAAATCGTGGTCATTGTCAGCGCCAAGAACAGCAAGGGCACGATGACGGCCGACCAGGTGGCGGATGTCTACATGGGCAAGGACAACAGCCTCGCGCCCATCGACCTGCCGGAATCGTCCGCGCTGCGCAGCGAGTTCTACACCAAGGTGACTGGCAAGGACGGTGCCCAGGTGAAGGCCGTTTGGACCAAGTTGATTTTCACGGGCAAGGCAACGATGCCGAAGGCCGCGGATTCTCCCGCCGATGCCAAGAGCAAGGTGGCCGCGAACGACAAGGCGATCGGCTACGTGGACAAGAGCGTCGTGGACGCGTCCGTGAAGATCGTGCTGACCGTCAATTGATCTGAAGATGGAGCCGCTGGTGCGTCTCCCGGAGCCTCGTTAATGCGTTTCAAACATCGAATCTGGCTGTTGCCCATCATGACGGCGGTGATCATGTCCGCCGGCATAGCAGTCAACTCCCGCATCACCAGCCGCGCCTCGGATGCCTTGGCGCGGGCGGAGAAGGTGCAGTACCCGACCGTGGAGGTACTGCGATCCATGCGTGCGGAAGTGACCAAGATCCAGGAGACATTGCAGCAGGCCGTTGTTGAAGGCGACCGCGCGGCGGTCGGCGCCGTGACGATTCACGAGGCTTCGGTGCGGGCGTCGATCAAGGAGCTCGCCGCGCTCGAAGGCCCCACGGACACCTTGGCTCTGAAGCTGGGACAGCAGTTCGACAACTACTACAGCGCATCGGTCAAGGCCACCGGGATTCTGCTCGGCACGCAAACCGGCGATTCCGCCAGCGCAATCGCCGGCATGCAGACCGCCAACCAGGATCTCACGGCGCTGCTGTCCGCCAGCAACGATAAGGCGGTCGTGGACTTTCGCTCGCTGCTGGCGGGCGGAGCGACGGACGTACGTCAAACGCTGAATGTATCGATCATTTCGGCGGCAATCATGCTGGCGATCCTGGGCGCCGGTTCGTGGATTCTCATCTCAAGCGTGTTCGGCAGCCTGGGCGGCGAACCCGAAGCGGCAGTGGAAATCGTGCGACGCATTGCCACCGGCGACTTCACTGCGCGCGTCGACGTGCGGCCCGGCGACGAGTCCAGTCTGTTGCACGGCATCGCCACGCTCAGGATCAAACTGGGCGATCTGATTCGCGACATCCATCGCTCCTCCGCCGCGGTGGACGCGGCCGCCGGCGACATGAACGTCGCAGTCGGCGAACTGAGCGATCGCACTTCCGCACAGGCAGCGAGCCTGGATGAAACCTCGACCAGCATGGATCAGATGACTGCCATCGTGAAACGCAATGCCGAGAACTCCGGGGACGCGACCAAGCTCGCGGTCGCGGCACGTTCGCAGGCTGAGATCGGCGGCGCCGTCGTGCACCGTGCGGTGGGCGCCATGACGGAGATCAACTCATCGAGCAAACGAATCGCCGACATCATCGGCGTCATCGACGAAATCGCCTTCCAGACCAACCTGCTCGCGCTCAACGCAGCGGTGGAAGCCGCCCGCGCCGGCGAGCAGGGCCGCGGCTTCGCGGTTGTGGCAAGCGAAGTGCGCAATCTGGCGCAACGCAGCAGCACCGCGGCGCGCGAAATCAAGACGTTGATTCAGGACAGCGTCGCGAAGGTCCAGGACGGACAGACGCTGGTGAACGAATCCGGCCAGCACCTGAACGACATCGTCACGTCGGTCAAAAAGGCTGCGAACATCATCAGCGAAATGTCCAGCGCCAGCCAGGAGCAATCCCATAGCGTCGAAGAGGTGAACAAGGCCATCAAGAAGATGGACAAGATGACGCACCAGAACTCCGCGATGGTCGAACGCACTTCGGCGGTGGCGGACAAGATGAGCGAGCAGGCGAAGCAGCTCATCAACATCGTGGCGCTGTTCCGGATCGAGGCAAGCGGCCCGGCTGCCTCGGTGAGCGAGCTGACCCGTCCCGCACCGCATGGCGTGGCCAATCTTCGAGCAGTGCCGCGCGCGGACTCCTGGCAGGAAGTGGCGTAAGCGTTCAGGTTGATTCGAGCGGCTCGCGAGTATTGCTCGGCGCCGCATCGACAGCAGTCGTAGGTTGGGCTGAGTCTTCGAAGCCCAACAATTCATGCACGGCAGATAGTTGGGCTTCGAAGACTCAGCCCAACCTACGCGACTACGCGACTCGATTCCGGCCCATCTTCTTGGCGTAATACAGGCGCGTGTCCGCCGCGCGGAGTAGCTCGACGGGTTCGGTGCTGCCGTCCCACTGCGACAGCCCGATGCTCACGGTGACGCTCAGGTTGGAGCTGACCGAATGCCAGTCATGCGACTCCAGCGCCCGCCGCAAGAGTTCGCAGAATTCGGTGGCGGCTTCGTGGCCCATGCCCGGCAGCAGGATCGCGAACTCCTCGCCCCCGATGCGCGCCAGCAATTCCGTGCCTTTGCAGAATCGGCGCATCAGCGCCGCGCATTCGCGCAGCGTCTGGTCGCCGATGACGTGGCCATGCAGGTCGTTCACCACCTTGAAATGATCCAGGTCGGCGATGGCCAGCGTGAGCGGCTGGCCGATGGCCAGTGCCACTTCGATTTCGGCGGCGAGCCGCCGCGTGAAGGCGCGCCGATTGGCTACGCCGGTCAGCGGATCTTCCTGGGATTCGCGCTCCAGCGCGCGGCTGTCTTCGCGCATCGCAGCGATCAACCGCTCCTTTTCGCGATTGGCTTTTTCCAGTTCGACCGTGCGCTGCGCAACACGCTGCTCGAGGTCGCGACGGTAGTCCTCGAGATCCTCGAAGGCTTGCGCATCGGCAACCTTGGCCGCGATCTGCTCGCCAAGCCGGCACATCAGATGCAGATCTCCTTCCGAGTAGATTTCCGCCTGTGTGTGCTGGATGCTGAGCAGGCCGATCACGGTCTCCTGCTCGACCAGCGGCACGACGATGACCGAGCCGGTTTCCTTTTCCGTCACGTCGCCGAGTCGTTGCAACTCCTCCGGCGTCCGCCGCCAGTCCTTGATCAACAACGGCTGCGCACGCGCCACTGTCCAACCGAACAAACCTGCGTCGATGGGCTTGGTGCGCACCGGCAGCCGCTCCCCCCTGCGCTCATGCACGCGCAGCTCCAGCATGCCGGCGGGCCGGTCGACGAGCACCAGATAGAACTCGTCGAAGCGGAACAGTGCGTGCGTCTCGACGAGAATGCGGTCGCCGAGTTCGTCGATGCGACGCGCTCCGTGCAGCGCGCGAGTGGTCTGGAACAATCGCGCCAGCGGCCTGCGCTCCGCGTCGGCGGCGCTCAACGAATGCCCGATGCTGTTGAAGCTGAGCACGAACACGATCATCAGCAACACGAACAGGCCGAACGTCGCTGGCGTGCCGGTGTTGTACAGAAGTGCGGCAAGTACGCCTGCGGGAACGAACACCAGGTCCGACAGCGCATAGGCGGGCGTGATGATGCGGCGAACGTCGCGCCGGTCGAAGCGAAAGAACAATGCCATGGTGGCGACGTTGACCACCTGCACGCTCAACGCCATCGCGACCAGCGGCACGGCGTCATGCAAGGCAAGTTCGTTCAGCGGCGCGCGTCCGCCAGCAAGCGCATACGCGTAACCTCCCGCCATCAACATCAACGCCGTCATCGAAGCGTTGTGCACGGCGCGGAGAATCGCGACGGTGAAGGAACCCTGGCTGTAGCCGCGATTGACGAGCGGCCACAGCAGCGACGCGCATCCGCAGATGGCGGCAGCGACCGGTGTGCCCACTACGAGCAGCAACCCGATCTGCACCAGGCGCTCCATCGAAATCAGCCCGACCTTCGGCGCCTGCAAGCCGAATTGCCAGACGAACAGCGAGCCGGCGACGCACAGCATCATCACCCACAGCGGCGGAAAAGCGGGGCTCTGCGCCAAATCGTGCCCTAGCCACAGACCCGTCACCGCCGCGAGGGCAACCGAGTAAATCGCAAGCGAACGATAGCGGGACAACATGGCCGGGAGTTTACGCGCAGAATCGCAGTCGCAAGCAGCTCGACACAATCGCGCCTGGATCGAATGCCGAGAACGTCGCGCGGCATTATGTTGACCGATGCCGGCCCGGGCACCCGGTTTCGCCTGGGTCACATACCGGCCGCATCGAGTGCCGCGCAGCTTCTGATGCGATGGTTTCCCCTTGGTCCCATGGACAATTGCGTGCGGTGCATGCATCGTCGAGGCACTCGTGCCGAAGCTCGAACGACCGGTTCCGTGCATCCATGCGTAAGCCCGCAGCACTTCTCCTGCTTTCACTGACCGCCGCGGCAGCGAATGCGGCTGCGCCGACGCATGGCACCGTGCCCCGCACCGCCGATGGCGTGCCCGACCTGCAGGGGATCTGGACCGGCGGCACGCTCACACCGCTGGAACGACCACCGGCGCTCGCGAATCAACCGTTCATTGCAGACGCGGACCTTGCCGAACATCAGCGTCACCTGGCTGAGACTTTCTGGGCCGCCGGCCACAAGGCCGGTGAAGTCGGCCGCGACAACGACGCGTTCATCGACGAACTCCATGTGTTGCCGAATGGACAGACCGCGCTCGTCGTGAATCCGCCAGATGGCAGGGTGCCATTGCGGGCCGACGTCGAGTCCCGCAAGGATCGCAACCTCACGAGCCTGGACTCATACGCAACCATGAGCCAGTGGGATCGCTGCATCACGCGCGAACCGACACCGCTGTTGCCGGTCATCTACAACAACGCCTACCAGATCGTACAGACGCCGACGTTCATCATGATCGTGGCCGAGATGATCCACGATGCACGCATCATCCCCCTCGACGGCCGTCCGCACCTGGACGCGCGGATCCGCTCCTGGGGTGGAGATTCGCGCGGCCATTGGGACGGCGCCACGCTGGTCGTCGACACCACCAATTTCAACGACCAAGGCTGGATCGCGACCGGCCTCAATGCCGGCCGGATCAGGGGTGTGCCGCACAGCAAGGATCTGCATATCGTCGAGCGTTTCACGCGCATCGATGCGCAAACGCTCGACTACTCAATGACCATCGACGATCCGCAGATCTACACTGCACCCTGGACAGTCGCTTTCCCGCTCCAGCGCGACGATGGCTATCGAATATTCGAATACGCCTGTCACGAAGGCAATCACGCCATCGAATCGATGCTCGGTGGGGCGCGGGCACAAGAGCAGCTCATGGATACGGCAGCAGCCAAACAGCGCGATTCCAAGTAACGCCATCCACTCGCGGGCGGTTTGACGCTAAGATCGCACCTGCCATGAACGCCGCGCCCGCCCTGGACCCGACCGTCCTGAACCATCGCATCCTGGCCGAACAGGTCGCGTCGATGTGCCGGCTGTCGACGGCTCCGCTGCTGGGCAGCATCTTCATCGGCGCGATCATGGCGTATGCGGCGCTCGAAGACGCCGGCATTCGCACCAGCGGCGCCTGGTACGCCGCGGCGCTCGGCATCATGATCGTCCGCTGGCGCGTCGCACGCTCGTTCCTGCAGCGCCCGCGCAGCCACGAAGAGGTGCGCCGCTGGCTCAGCGTAATATTCGTGTTGATCGTCGTGTTCGGCATCGTCTGGTCCATTCCGGCCGCTTTCCTGCTGCCGACGCGCGCGCAAAACGAAGTAATCATGTCCGTGATGTTCATCGGCGCGACGGCCGCCGGCATCGGTTCGCTCACGCCCGTGCGACACGCGTATGCGCTACTGCTCGTCCCGCTCACCTTGCCATACGGCATCAACCAGTTCCTGATGGGCGGCGATCGCATGCTGATCGGGTTGGCCTTCCTGCTCTACCTTCCCGTCATGATCGTGACCGCGAACCGCCAGACCACGGCAGTGGAGCGGCGCATCCGGCTGGCGATCGAGAACGAGGTGCTGGCGAATGCATTGCGCGAGACGAACCGCGAGCTGCAGACACAATTGGAGCAGCACCAGCTGTCCGCCGAACGGATCCGCATCCTCAATCGCGATCTCGAATCGCAGGCCGTCGAACTGAAGACGGCATACAACGACCTGGAAGGATTTTCGTATTCGGTGTCGCACGATCTGCGTGCGCCGCTGCGCGCCATCGACGGCTTCTCACGCCTGCTCGAAGAACGCGTGCCCGCCGACCAGACCGGCGAATCGAAACATTGCGTCAATCGCATTCGCGACAATATCGCGCGCATGTCGACGCTCATCGACGATCTGCTGGCATTCGCGCGTTGCGGCCGGCAGCCGGTGGACATGAGCGAGCTGCGCATGGAGGAACTGGCGCGCATCGCCGTCAATGAAGCGCGCGCGGCGCACGCCACGCAGAATCCGCCGGACATTGCCATCGGGCCGTTGCCGCCGGTGCGCGGCGATCAGCGCCTGATGCTGCAGGTGTGGGTCAACCTGATCGACAACGCGGTGAAGTACAGCGGCAAGGTCGCGCACCCGAAAATCATCGTGCAGGGCCGCGAGGAACCGGACCGCGTCGTGTACGAAGTGATCGACAACGGCGTCGGCTTCGACAGCCGTTACGCCGGCGCCTTGTTCGGCGTATTCCAGAGATTGCACGGCGCGCTCGAATACCCGGGCACGGGCGTGGGTCTGGCCATCGTGCAGCGCATCGTCACGCGCCACGGCGGCGAAGTATGGGCCAAGGCCGAAGTGAACCAGGGCGCGACCTTCGGTTTCGCGTTGCCGAAGTCGGCAAAGGCGGAAACCAGCAGGGCCCAGGACGCGTCGACCCGGCATGCGGCGGGCGGATTGGTGACGGGTTGTAAAAGCTGCTGATACGCGAGGATAGTGCGCAGTGGTTTGCAACGGCCGTTCAAGGATGTAGCTTAGTCACGGCGTCAGGGGTCCGGCACTGCCATTCGTGGTGGAGAAAAATCAAATGAGTTCATCGACCGGGAAGCGCGTAGGGTTTGTCGTCGGCGTCATTGTCGTCGTCGGCTTGGCGGTGCTCGCATGGGCAGCGATTCGCCCGGGCCCGCTGGCGTTTGCGGACGACAAGACCGTGAGTCTCGCCGCATACAGCGGCAAGCCCACTGGCGTGCCCGCCGATTTTCAGGACACCGACCCACTTGCACGCGGCAAGTACCTTGCTGCAGCCGCCGACTGCGAGGCGTGCCACACGGTCGAGGGAGGCAAACCTTTCGCGGGAGGCCGGCCTTTCCTTACGGAGTTCGGCACGATCTACGCTCCGAACATCACGCCCGACGCCGAGACAGGCATCGGCAGCTGGACCGATGCGGATTTTCTCAAGGCTGTCCATGAAGGCATCAGCAAGGACGGCACGCGGTTGTACCCCGCATTCCCGTACGCGGCCTACACCTATCTCACCGACGAAGACGTCCTCGCGATCAAGGCTTACCTGTTCACCGTGACCCCGGAGCGCAACGTCGCGCCCGAAAGCGTGCTGAAATTTCCATACAACCAGCGCGGCTTGATGGCGATCTGGTCAGGCATGTACAACCCGAAAGAGCGCTTCCAGCCCGCCGCAGACCGCACCCCCACCTGGAACCGCGGCGCCTATCTCGCCGAGGCGCTGGGGCATTGTGGCGAATGCCATACGCCACGCACTGCACTGCAATCCCTGGACAATCGCCGCAAGTTTGCCGGTGGAATGGCCGAAGGCTGGCGCGCGTACAACCTGTCCAGCGACAAGACTTCGGGCATCGGCACCTGGACCCAGGAAGAACTCGAGGAATATCTGAAGACGGGCCATTCGATGAATCGCGGCTCGGCCTTCGGACCCATGGCGCAAGCCGTGCACCTGAGCTTCCAGAACCTGACAGGTTCCGACGTGAGTGCGATTGTCGAATACGTGCGCAGCGTGCCGCCGGTGGCGACGCCCGATTTGCCTGCACCCAAACTCGAACCCGCGCCTGAAAATCCGATGGACGGTGTCGCGGCCGATGCAAATCCCAAAGGCGCCGCGATGTACGCAGGCTTGTGCTCCGGCTGCCACGGATGGACGGGCGTGAGCCCTTACATACCTCATACGACGCTGACTGGCAGCCGCGCGATAAACGATCCCACCGCAACCAATGTCGCACTGGCAGTGCTGCGCGGTGCGAGTCCATTGCCAGCTTCCAATGCAATCGCCACGATGCCGTCGTTCGCGCTCGCCTGGTCGGACGAAGACATCGCAGCCGTGTCCAACTACGTCACCGAACGTTTCGGCGTGAAGACATCGGCTATCACAGCGGACGAAGTGCGCAAGCTGCGTGAGGCGGAGGAACCGAAGATCGATTGAATGCGCTGCGCGGGAGATCGGTGCCGGGTTTGACGTATTTGCCATTTGCCGTCAATGGCAAATGGCACATCCGTCAGGCGCTCCCCCTTCGCGATTCCGCACGCCACGCTGCAAGCGTCCAGAGAAAACTGCCGAAGTCCTGGATCGCGAACAACAGCGCCAACGTTCCCGGAATCATATTCAGCAGCCACAGCACCGCCATCACCGGCGGTACGAGCGGCCGATCCAGCAACGAAGCGAACACGAATCCTTGCGCATTCAATCGGCCGGCGACGATGTAAAGCATCCCAAGCCCACCAACCAGTAACCCGACCAGCCGGAAATAATTCGCCGCCTGCAGCGACAGCGCCGGCAAGTGCAGAATGGCAGCTGCGAAGTGCGGCGCAAGAAACAGCACGATGCTTTCAACAAAGATCAACCACCCAAACAGCTCCACTGTCCTCGCCGGATGTCCTTGCCCCTCCGCGTTGAACAAGCGACGCAGCATCTCGGAAAACGAAGGCATACAACGCTCCGGGGTCATACTCAACGGTCGATCCAGCGTGAACGATCACGATCCCCGGAAGCAATCGCACCAACGGCCAGGTTAGGCAGGCAAGCGCATCGAGGGAACCTATACGGAGGACGGCTAGAACTCGCGCTTCATCCGCTCGACATACGCAACCAGATTGGCATGCCGTTCCCCTGCGGCCCGCAACGGCGACTCGAAGAGCGGGCAAAGCAAGCCGAGCACGATGGCAACTAGAGAATAGGCGGGACAGATCTATTTTTTCGAAAAGATATTCGATCGATCGCGGAACGCGGAGAAATAGACCTGTCCTCTCTTGGCTGTCCTCATGCGTGGGCAACCCTCAAGTTCTGCCCTCTTTTGGTCACTAAATCAAGGATGTATGCTTTCCCTAGGTGCTGTAAGGCGACTTCAATCAGCTGCGCTACGCCGTGCACGGATACTGGGTATCAAGCTCGCAGCAGAGTTCGGTCGGAGCCCTAGTGGTGTTTGAGACTTGATCTTCGCCCAAGAGCAGTTATCACAGAGTACAATTTCTCGAGAATCAGCGTATTGCTGCTACCTCTGCGAGCCGACTTCTTATAGTCCCTTGAATACAAACAATCCCAATACGCATCTTAGTTCCGCGCTCACGCGTGATGAGATTCTGCGATCACTTCAAGATCTGTCAGACGAACTCGGCAAGATCGGAATAGTGGGAGAAATCTGTCTATTTGGAGGCACGGTGATGGTGCTTGCATTTTCAGCACGACTATCAACCAAAGACATTGATGCTGTATTCCAGCCGACTGCGAAGATTCGAGAAATTGCTGAGCGCATCGCCGCCGCACATCAACTTCCAATCGGCTGGCTTAACGACGGCGTGAAAGGTTTTGTCTCCGAACGGCAAGATACTACGCAGGGGAATCTGCCGCAGTTTCCGCACCTTCGTGTGACTATGCCCGTCCCCGAATATCTGCTTGCGATGAAATGCATGGCCGCGCGAATAGGTGGCACGACCGGTGAACAATCCGATGTTACGGATATCTTGTTTCTGATTCGCCATTTACGGCTGATATCCGCGAAGGCCGTTCTCGACATCGTCGCAGACTATTACCCGGTCAATCAGATTCCGGTTAAGACACAATTTCTCATCGAAAGCTTATTCGACGAAGGTAAAACATGAGCGTCGCATCTTTGGCGGACGTCGCGAGATTGACTGCAGAGGGCGATTCCTTTGATAGATGCCTCGCCAATTTTCTCGATGAATACTACGATGCGCCGCTACTAAGTGCGCTGGTGAACGAACCGATGCTGCTAGCGCCGCGATTCGGTAAGTCAGGCCAAGTACAAGATGCTTATTTGGCTGCGACAGCCGAGGAACTTGCCCGAAAGTACAATCTTGCTTGTCCCGCGTGGACGAATGCGGACAGTCGGAAGTTACATCGGCCATGGTTCGCATCTTCACTAGCAGGGTTGCGTGCGGTTCTCCTTCTCGAAAGCCCGCCAGGATTCCGATCGCGCAACATCTTCGTTAGCGAGAACGCGTTGACACGAGCATAGAGGAAAGCACAAAGCTTTCAGCCCATGCCCGCCCCTTTGCCGATCTTGTATTCGTTTCGCCGCTGCCCTTACGCCATACGAGCTCGGTTGGCGCTCGACGTGAGCGCCCAAGTCTGTGAGGTGCGGGAAATCGCGCTGCGTGACAAGCCGGACGAGATGTTGCGCGCGTCGGCAAAGGGTACGGTGCCGGTATTGGTCGACGTCGACGGGTCCGTCATTGATGAGAGCCTCGACATCATGATCTGGGCGCTGCGCCGTAACGATCCGGAGGGTTGGCTGACGCCTGAGCGTGAGAACTTCGCTGCGATGATTGTGCTGATCCACCATTTTGACGAGCAGTTCAAATGGCACCTTGATCGATACAAATATCCGAATCGATTCGCTGACGCGAAGGGTGAGTTCAGTCGAGGTGAAGCGGTAGTCAGCCTGCTTCTGCTTGAAGCGAGACTGCAAGCGTCGAGATATCTGTTTGGCGATCGCATTGCGCTCGCCGACATGGCAATCGCACCTTTCGTTCGGCAATTCTCCAAAGTTGATCCGGTGTGGTTCTCGGACCAGCCTCTGCCGAACACGATGCGTTGGTTGACAGCGATCGTGGACTCCCTACGCTTCACCCGAATCATGCGCCCGACGGCTGTTACGTCGTCGATCCGCCCATAAAGTTCTCCCAAGTTCCGTCGGGATACACCCTGATCGCAGGCCCTTCAATGTCATACCAAGGGTCTTGCACCTGGACGTGGATGCCCGCCTCGACGCATACACCCGTGTGCATAGCCATCGTCCGCATCAGTTGGTAACCGGCACCCGAAACCGAGAAAGCACCCAACACAATGCGCTTCCCGGAGCGTATCGACGTTGAGCTTGCAACTCCACAACCGAGAAGCTGGATTCCAGAGGCCATGTCGACGAAGTAGGTCTTCAAGAGACGCATGGGTGCAATGCTTTTTGCATCCCAGTCTTCGCCTATAGTCATGACGCCGTAATCGCCATGCCCCAGCAACTGGAGTTGGTCAAGCTTGTCGCCCTTTGTGTAGATGTCACCAATGATGTTGCCAACCGTATCGCCGACGGAACGCCCATCCGGCACCGAGAGCCAATAGGTTCGATGCGTGGCGGACGTTGGCGGCTTTAGCATGAAGGCATCTTCGGCGATGACACGATAGATGCATTGCATGGCAATCTCCCGCCGCATGGCCGATGGCCGACTATCGATGTGGTTGTGTGCTGGTCGAATGGGCCGGGGGAGAATAGAGCGCCTAGGAGGCAACGGCCATTGCACCAATGGTCACACCACTCTCAGTGCGAGTTAGAATGGCTCTTCAGTGCCGCGCTGCGTCGCTCGAGGATTCGTGTTCGCTTCGTTGCTGGATCGGCCTGTCGTGCCGCCGGTGATGGCGGTGCTGTTGTTCGCGATTCAGGACTTCGGCGGTTTTCTCTGGACGCTCGCAGGGTGGCGTGCGGAATCGCGAAGAGGGGCGCCTGACGGATGTGCCGTTGACGGCAAATGGCCAATACGCCAAACCCGGTACCAGTTCCCCGCAACTGCTCCCCGAGCATCGAACCCCTAATTCTCACCCGGCACCGGAAACACGATGAAGGTGCCCCGCAGAGGTTTTGATCTAACCGGCGCTACGGAAGCAGGCTCAACGGGAGTAGTAGACGATTGCACGCGGCAACCGGGAACCGTTGCTATAATCCGGTGAAAATCCCGCAACTGAAAACGACGATCAGAGAGTCAAGCCCCTTGGCGATTAGTGAAGCAGCGTATTTATCCGATTGCTGGCAGCAAAACCAATGCCCGTATTGTCGGACAGTATTTCCCACAAACCAGCGGGTGGGGGGAAGCAAGGAACGTGGCGGATTTTGCAGTGTCAGCTGTTTCGGCAACTATCATAAACTAACCCTTGAAGCGCGACACAAACGGCGTTTGCTGTCCTGGACGGATAAAGTTTGATGGAAGTAATAACACCTAACGAATCCGTAGCACGTCAGCCGGTTTACACAGGGATTCTCCCATTCCAGGCGATCCGAGCGATGGTTGATAGCGGGGAGATTAAGGCAGCTGACATCTTCACGGAAATCGAGACTAACCAGATACAGCCAGCCAGCATAGATCTTCGGCTGGGAGGCTATGCCTATCCCGTGGATACAAGCTTTCTACCAGGCCGTGGGGTCAGAGTACTCCAGAAGATGGCCGAGCTAGATGCGGATTTCGAAAGATTCAAGATCGATCTGCGGAATGGCGCGGTGCTTGAGAAGGGCCGCGTCTATGTTGTCCCGCTTGCTGAGGTCATCACACTGAGGAGCGATGTCGCGGCATTCGCAAATCCTAAGAGCTCTACTGGCAGACTCGATATTCTCACTCGCCTGATTGCTGATGGCGCCACACATTTTGACCAAGTTGAAGACGGCTACAAAGGCCAACTCTACATTGAAATCGCGCCGCGCAGTTTTAGCGTAGTTGTAAGAAGCGGAACGCGCCTCAACCAGCTAAGGTTTCGTCGCACGCGAGGAATCTCTCCAAAACCAATTACGGCTCCGGATTGGAAAGCTCTGCTCAATGAGGGAAGGATTGTAGAACTCATCGATTCAGAAGCCAGAAGTAGACTCGGCGACAAGCCAGGTGTTTTACCCTTCACTGTCGATCTCGGAGCTAGCTGTAAACCGGATTCTCTGATTGGGTGGCGCGCAAAGAAGAACACAAGACGGATTGATCTAGAACGGCGGGACTATGACCCACACGATTTTTGGGATCCAATCCATTTCCATAAGGCGGCCTCTCTTACACTCGTTCCAGACGAGTTCTATATTCTTGTGACTAAGGAGGCCATTGCCGTTCCGCCAAGTTATGCGGCGGAAATGCTTCCCTATGATACAAAAGCTGGTGAGTTTCGCGTGCACTACGCGGGCTTCTTTGACCCAGGATTTGGATGGGACGAGAACAGCAGTAAGGCTGGAGGCAGTCGAGGTGTACTGGAGGTGCGGTCTCACGAGGTACCGTTTCTCCTGGAGGATGGCCAAACTGTTGGCTCATTGAAGTACGAGCGTATGGCCGAACAGCCTTCAACATTGTATGGAATTGACATTCAGTCAAACTATCAAGGGCAGAATCTCAAGCTTGCAAAGCAATTTAGACAGACCTAACGGCAGATCTGACCATTAAGGACAATCCGTATATCCAGGCACAAAGGGGATGGCTTAATCATGGTGAACTGGCGACTTTCTCTGCCGAAACCGGACATAGCTCACAACGTCGTACGAAGTTTGCCGACGGAACAAGTTATGCTTTCTCCGGTTACGCCATCACTTGGCTGGAGCGACCGGATGAAAAGTAACCTACGAAAGAGACAAGGAAGGAAAGCCGTGAGCCGCCGATCGCACAGTCAATTGGCAGTTAAAGACATATTCGATCTATTAAATCTCGATACTCATGACCGCGAGCTTACGACGCTAGGATGGAATATACCTGAGTCGTTCCCCGATTCGCAGCAGAGCGACGTTCAGTATCGAACGATCCTGACAAATGGAACGGGAAACCCTGGTGTAGAACATGCCGAACTGGAACGAAATTCTTAAAGAACTGCAAACAAACAATCACGGCCCGCACGACAATCTCCGCCGAAAGTATCTAACTCAGATACATACCCATACAGGCCGGAATGTCATAGCCTATTACTCTGGTTGGCTTCAAAAACCTCATCTGCGCGGCATTGAATTCGGTATAGGAGATGCTGACAAGACAGGCTTCATGACTTGCTCCCATGAGGTAAAGCGAGAAGCTGGCTTGGATCTAATCCTCCACACTCCTGGTGGTGATGTTGCCGCTACTGAGTCGATCATTGATTACCTTCGTTCGTTATACGAAGGAAACATCCGAGCAATCATTCCTCAGCTAGCTATGTCAGGCGGCACTCTCATAGCTCTGTCTTGCCGAGAGATTGTAATGGGCAAGCATTCAAGTCTTGGCCCTATCGATCCACAGATCGGTGGCATGCCAGCTCAAGGCATCCTGGAAGAATTTGAACAAGCAGGAAAGGAAGTGAAAGCGGATCCTGCTCGTATTGGAATATGGCAACCCATTATCGCAAAGTACTGGCCTACTCTAATCACATCATCACGACATGCAATCGATTGGTCTGATCAGTTACTCCGTTCCTACCTAACTGATGGAATGCTGAAGGACGACAAACCCAATATTCGAAGCAAGAAGATTAAGAAGATTGCTGATCATCTTGGGAAGCAGGCTAAATCAAAGAGCCACAATCGTCACATCAATCCAGACGTAGCGGAATCGCTTGGTCTGAATATTACACCTATGGAAAGCGATCAACGGCTACAAGACAGCGTCCTTTCCTTACATCATGCATTCACTATTACAATGACGCAGACGCCGGCGGTAAAGATCATCGAAAACCACAAAGGAACCGCATACGTAAATCAGGCGCAGGTCATACAACAACATCAACAACATAAAGCGTCGTAGATGCCGCGATCAGCGCAACATCACCTTCACCTAATTTCAATAACCCCATCGTCAGATTTCTATAAATTGAAACATTCCATTTCCATCATCACGAGGCGCCAATCTCTGCCCAACTGTGCGTCCTGCGAATGACAATCAAATCTCATGGTCCGCTTTTTATTCGCTGAGAACCAACGAAACCCCACACCCACCCAACCCACAATACCCCCCCGGATTCTTCGCCAAATACTGCTGGTGATAATCCTCCGCATAAAAAAACTCTGGCGCATCCAAAATCTCCGTCGTGATCGCACCGTAGCCGGCCTTCTTCAACTCCTCCCCATACTTTTTCTTGCTCGCCTCCGCGGCAGCGCGTTGCTCCGCGTCCTCCACATAAATCCCCGACCGATACTGCGTGCCGACATCGTTTCCCTGTTGCATCCCCTGCGTCGGATCATGCGATTCCCAAAACGCGCGCAATAGTGTTTCGTAACTCACCTGCTTCGGGTCATACACCACGCGCACGACTTCGTTGTGCCCGGTGGCTCCGGTGCACACCTCTTCATAACTCGGGTTCGGTGTGAAGCCGGCGGCGTAGCCGACGGATGTGCTGTACACGCCTGGGATCTGCCAGAATTTTCTTTCTGCTCCCCAGAAGCAGCCGAGGCCGAAGGTTGCGATCTTCAGTCCTTCCGGGAACGGCGGTGCCAGGCGGTTGCCGTTGACGAAGTGTTTTGCCGGCACCGGCAGGGCGGTCGTGCGGCCGGGCAGTGCGCTGGACTTATCTGGCATCACGGCTTTCTTGCGGAACATGGACATGATGGGCTCCGGGATTGGGGTGAGCGGATTTCGCGGATCCGCACTTGCATGCGGTTGCCACGGTGCTACAGATGCGGCGAGGGTTCACTCAATATTCCGTATGAACCCTTCGAATACAAGTGCCGCTCTGTTGTTGACCGCCTGTGCAATTGCCGGCGCGGGGATGGCCGGCGTGGCGCGGGGCTATGAAAAGGTGCAGCAGGAGAGGATGCGGCACTTGTTGGAGTCTTGAATCTTGAGAGTGAAGTAGGTTTGAGAGTATGTGGCTGAGGCGAGCCGCGTAGCTGCGGCAGGCCGCGCCCCCTCCCTGCCCTCCCCCGCTCTGGCGGGGGAGGGTGAGAAAGAGAGTGCCCTCCCCCGGCGATCGGGGAGGGTAAGAGAAGGAGAAATCTCAGACTGCTTCGAACGCCGACGTCATTCCATCCAACGGCCACACGCCGGCGGCCCGGCCGCTGCCCATGAATGTTGGCGTGTCTGTCATGCCGCGGCATTCGCGTGGTGTGATGCCGTGGAAGCGGCGCAGCGCGCGGAACAGGGTCGAGCGTGAATCGAAGCCCACTCGCTTGACGATTTCTTCGACGCCGAGGTCGCGGCATTTCAGCAAGCGTGCCGCCACCGTCGTGCGCTTGCGTTGCAGGTATTCATGCGGCGTGACGGTATGAATGTGCTTGAAAAGGCGCAGGAAATGATGGCGCGACAGGAAGGCCGACGCGGCCATGTCGTTGAGCATCAGCGGGCGGCAGTGATTCGCGTGGATGAAATCCGTCGCGAGTGAAATGCGTCGCAGGATTTCGCGACGCGTTGCCGCGCGCCGTGCCGGCACTGCGCGTGCGCGCGCGACGACTTGCCGATGGCGCAGCAGCATGCGTTCGAGCAGGAACGCGAGCTGCTCTTCGTACCACAGCGGATCGTCGAGCCCCATTTCGCAATGCCGGCGGATGAACAGCAGCACCGGCGTGACGCTGCGATCGTGCGGTTGCAGATGCGGTGCGAACGGCAAACCCGTTGCCGACGGTTCGCCGTCGTCGAGCATCTGGTCGTCGGCGGTGAGCAAGGTGGCGAGGACTTCCTCGGGCATGCCGAGGCGGAACAGAATCGTCAGCGCCTGCACCGGCTGCGTCGAACGGATTCTGACGTTGGCCGGGCCGGCGGGGACGGCCAGCCAGGTGTCGTCGTCGACAAGCACGCGGCGACCGTCGACGCCCACATCCTGGGATCCGTTCCATGCGCACACCACGGCCAGGCGGCGCGCGGCGAGGTTGTAGTCGGCTGATTCCGTCCGCATGTGCACGATGGCGCTGTCGCCCGGCGACAGACCGGACATGTCGTTGCTTACACTGGTGTGAATGTCCTGGGCTCTACGGATAATCATCCCGCACACCCTCCCTTGTCTGGTTATTCGGCCGGTAAGGCGCCGGCATCACCCGCTCATCCAAGCGACTACGTCCCATGAGATCGAGAGATGCGGTGAAAGGTTGCATCGGCGTGTCAGGCAAATGCCATTAGTTGCAAAAAAAGCCAGGGATGAGACGCCGCGGAAAACCCGCCAGCAGACACGGGAAATTTTTGCAAAGACGCGCAGGAATGCGGGTTTTGGCGACGCTGCTGGCCGGCGCCGGGCGACCTGAGTACCCTAGCGCCCCCGCTCCCCGGTTTCCTGCCCCGTTTATGCCCATCTATCACGAACACAACCTGGCCGAACCCCTGCCCCGCAAGTGCACCTTCGGCATCCGCGTGAAACTGCGCTCCACCGATCCGTTCAAGAACCTGGTGGACAGCGGCTGGACCAAGGAGCACTGGTATGCAACCCGCGACGAACGCGACCAGGCGCTGCAGGAAATGAGCGGGCGCTACGTTTACTTCCGGCCGGGCGACCAGCCCACGCTGGAGTACGAAAAAGTCGAGAAAGGCTGACCGCTTAGAACGTCCGGCCGAGGAACAGGTAGGCCGCCTTGTCGCCGCTTTGGTCAAAGCCGGCGGCGAGATAAAGCGGCCCGAGCGGCGTATCGACACCGAAGAACAAGCTCACATCCTTGCGCAGGCCGGCTAAGCCGACGTCGTCCCGATCATTCCAGACATTGCCCGCTTCCAGTGAGAAGCCGACGTACGCCGGCAGGTCCAGCACGCCTGAACCACCGCGCCCCACTTTGCGATAGTAGAGTAGCCGTGCGATGCCGTAGTGCGGCCCCGACAGGAAGCCCGGCGCGAGCCCGGACAGGTTGAAGAGCCCGCCGAGCTGGAAATAGTTCTCCGGCCGCACCGGCTGGCCGGTCGCCGCGAGCTCGTCGACCGTCGTGCCCATGTCGGTCGAGAAAATCAGCGTGTTGCGATCGATGGAGCGCGCGAACAGCCAGCTCGCGGAGAACGCGTCGAAGTCCTGTTCGGCACCGAAGTTTTCACGCTCCGCACGCCACTCCAGCTCCAGCTGCTGGCCGCGGCGCGGGAAGAAAATGCTGTCGAGCTTGTCGTACGAAAATCGCGTGAAGAAGCCGCCGCGATCGAACACGTCGCGCGGCAGCGTGTCCTGATCGCCGATCAGCACGTGCGTGCGGCCTGTGCCACGCCGCAAGCCGATGCGCGCCTCGCCCCAGTTGGAAAATTCGCGGCCGAAGTCCAGCCCGCCTTCGAAAGTGCGCACGCGATATTCGGCGATGCGCTTTTCGCGGTCGAGTTGATAGACGCTGTGTTCGTCGAACTCCAGGCGCGGCGCGATGAAGTAGCGATTGGTGAGCGACAGCGGCTGGTAGAACTCCGTGAAGGCGCGCGGGTTCTCGCCGATCTGCAGGTCCGTCAGCCATTCCGCGCCGAGCGAATTCAGCTCGGTCATCACCACGCGCATCGCGGCGTTGTAGCGGCTGTTGCCTTCGAAATCGTCTTCGAGGTTCAGGCCGAAGCGCGCATAGTTCGGACCCCAGCTCTTGCGCCGCAGGCTGACCTGCAAGCCGGTGTGCTCGCCTTCGGTGACGACGGTGTAATCGATCGACTCGTACAGATCCAGTGCATAGATGGATGAGAGCTTGCGCTGCACCGCTTCCTTGTCCAGCGGCTTGCCGACCACACCGGTCATCGTGGCTTCGATCAGCCGTGCATATTCCTTCGACTCCGCGTCGGGTCGCACGAATTCGATGGTCGGTGGCACCGTCGTGCGCGGATTGCGGTTCGCCAGATAACGGTTGTAATCCTCCGGACTCAGCGCCAGCGCGGCGAGTGCTTGCGTCGCATCTCGCGCCGCTTTCTCACCGGCACGCAGCGACTGCGGCACGCGTGTGAAATCGGCCGATGCGACGCGGCCCAAGGGCGGATCGATCACGATGTCCTTCACACCCAGCTTGGCGCGTTGTTCGAGCGTATGGCGGCGGATCATGATCGCGAAGGCCTGGTTCGTGACTTCCAGCGGCGAACGCAGCTCGTCGCGCGAGTACAGCGGGAAGCTGACGTCCACCACGATCAGCACGTCGACGCCCATCTGCCGCGCAATGTCGATGGGCAGGTTTTCGGTCACCCCGCCATCGACGAGCAGATGGCCGTCGCGCTGCGCGGGTGAGAACACGCCGGGCGCGGACATGCTCGCGCGCATGGCGGTGACGAGATCGCCTGAATTCATGACCACGGTATCGCCACTTTCGAGGTCGGTGGCCGTGGCGCGAAAGGGAATCGGCAGGCGATCGAAGTCCTGTACGTCGGCGACCGGCAAGGTCGCATTGCGCAACACTTGTTCAAGCTTCTGCCCTTGCACCAGGCCGCCGGGAAGCACGAACCCGCCATTGCGGATGCCGAGCGCGTAGCGGACCAGGAAATTGCGGTCGTCCTGCTTGCGGCGGAAGCCCAGTTCGGCGCGCGGCGGCCGATCCTGAAAGGCGTCCTGCCAGTTCACCGAGCTGATGAGCTTTTCTATATCCTGTGCCGGCATTCCGGAGGCATACAGGCCGCCGACGACGGCGCCCATGCTGGTGCCGGCGATCGCATCGATGGGGACATGCATGTCGTCGAGCACTTTGAGCACGCCCACGTGAGCGGCGCCGCGAGCGCCGCCGCCGCTCAATACGAGCCCGACGCGCGGACGTGTGGTTTCCGCGGCCGGCGCGGCTGCGGCGAACGCGACGGCGAGCGCCGCACACTGCAGCAAGCGCTGAACAACTATTTTTAAGGTCATGGTCACGCCGGCAGCAATACTAGCAGCAGTTCAACGCGTAGGCGGATTCCTGATCCTGGCGCTGATGGCGCCGTCGCTTGCCGCGCCGCCGGGCAAGCAGGTCGAAGAGGAAACTTCCGGCTGGGATCACTATGGCGGCGACGAGGGCGGTGACCGCTACTCCGAACTGATTCAGGTCGAGCCGGGCAACGTCGGCAGGCTCAAGGTCGCCTGGACTTACCGGACCGGCGAACTCGGCGCGGGGTTCGCGAGCGCGGACAAGATGGCGTTCGAGGCCACGCCCATACTCGTGCGCGACACTCTATATATAAGTACCCCAACCAACATCGTCATCGCGCTGGATCCGCTGACAGGCCGCGAACGCTGGCGCCACGATCCGCATATCCCGCGCGACATTCACTATTCGGAAGGAGCCTCGCGCGGCGTGTCGTCGTGGGTCGATGCCGAGGCCACGCCAGACAGCGCATGCGAGCATCGCATCTTCATCGGCACGCTGGACGCGAGGCTCATCGCGCTCGATGGGCGCAACGGCAATGCGTGCGCGGATTTCGGCGTCGATGGATCGGTAGATCTTCTGCAAGGCGTCCATCCCCGCGTAGGTTGGGCTGAGTCTTCGAAGCCCAACGATCTTGGCGCGCAAGAATGTTGGGCTTCGAAGACTCAGCCCAACCTACGCGGAACATAGGCGAGTATGCGGTGACCTCGCCGCCCGCCATCTACAAGGACGTCGTCATCACCGGCTCCGCGATCGGCGACAACCGCGGCGTCGAGCTGGAACGCGGCGTCGTGCGAGCTTTCGATGCTCGCACCGGCGCGCTGCGCTGGTCGTGGGATCCGCTGCCGTCCACAGGCGAAGAAGCGCAAGCACGCGATTGGTCGCCTGCCGAAGCGCAGCGCACCGGCGCAGCGAACGCATGGTCCATCTTGTCGGTCGATACCGGCCGCGGACTCGTGTTCGTGCCCACGGGCTCGGCCAGTCCGGATTTTTTCGGCGGCGAGCGCGGTGGCGGCAATCTCTACGCGAACTCGCTCGTCGCATTGAATGCGGACACCGGCGCGGTCGTGTGGTATCGCCAGCTCGTGCATCACGACCTGTGGGACTACGACATTGCAGCGCAGCCGCTGCTCATCGACATGGAACGCGACGGCAAATTGATTCCCGCGGTCGTGCAAGCCACCAAGACCGGCATGTTGTTCGTGTTCGATCGGGAAACCGGCGAGCCCGTATTCGAGATCACCGAACGCACCGTGCCGGCGAGCGACGTGCCCGGCGAAAAGCCCGCTGCGACGCAACCGTTTCCGGCGACACCCGCGCTCGTCTCGCACGCTGCCGTCACAGCGCAGGATGCATGGGGACTGACGTTCTACGACCGAGGCAAGTGCCGCGCGCTGATCGAGAAGTACCGCTCCGAAGGCATCTTCACGCCGCCGAGCCTGCGCGGCACGATTCTCTCGCCGGGTTACGTGGGCGGCGTGAACTGGGGCAGCCTCGCGTTCGATCCAGAACGCCAGCTCATCGTTGCAGCGGTGAACCATATTCCAATGGTCGTGACGCTGGCATCGGGTAAAGATCTGCAAGCCATGCAGGAATCGGGCGCGTACTCCGGCTCGAGTTTTGGCGCGCAGCGCGGCACGCCGTTCGGCATGCGGCGCGAACCGCTGATGTCGCCGCTCGGCCTGCCCTGCACCGCGCCACCGTGGGGCACGCTCGCGGCGGTGGATTTGCGCAAAAACGTCATTCGCTGGCAGGTGCCGCTGGGTTCCACACGCGACAAGACGCCCTGGTTTGTTCCCTCTGCGACGATTGGCATGCCGAATCTGGGCGGCCCGATGATCACCGCCGCGGGGCTGGCATTCGTCGCCGCCGCAACGGACAATTACCTGCGCGCGTTCGACGTCGCGACCGGTCGCGAATTGTGGAAAGGTCGCCTGCCTGCCGGCGGCCAAGCCACCCCGATGAGTTACGCAATCCAGGGACGCCAGTTCATCGTCATCGCCGCGGGCGGTCACGGCGGGCTGGGAACGACTCGCGGCGACTCCGTCATCGCCTTTGCATTGCCCGAGCCTGAACCAAGGAAAAGCATTCCATGATCCCGCGTCCGTCTTCTTCGCCCGCCTTGCAAGGCTTCATCGCGGCTGCGCTTGCGATTGCAGCACCGGGCGTTGCATTGACTTCCGTCGCAGCGGCAGCCGATCGAGTCGCCGCGGACCGCATCGGCGAAATCATCGTCACCGCAACGCGCCAGCAGGAAGCGCTGCGCGAGTATCCAGGCAGCATCTCGCTCGTCACCAGCGATGAGGTGGCGCTGGTGGGCTCCACGCATCACAACGAAATCATCAACCGCGTGCCGGGCGCAATGATCCAGCGCAACAGCGGCCAGGAAAGTCTCACCGCGATCCGCTCACCGGTGCTGAGCGGCCCGGGTTCGTGCGGCGTGTTTCTGTTCCTCGAGAACAGCGTGCCGATTCGACCGGTGGGCTTCTGCAACGTCAACGAGATGTTCGAGATGAACACCGAGACGGCCGAGTCCATCGAAGTGCTGCGCGGCCCGGCCGGCGTCGTGTACGGCTCGGGTGCGATGCATGGCGCGGTGAACGTGATTCAAGCGTCGCCAGCCGAGTTGCCGTCGTATGGCTTTTCCGCCGAAGGCGGACCGGACGAGTACTACCGCGGCAAGCTGGCGATGAGCCACAAAGGCGTGAACACGGATGTCGGCGCGGTGGCGCTCGCGACACACGACGGCGGCTGGCGCACCGACGCGGGGCTCGAAGAACAGAAGTTGAATGCCGGCCTGACACACCGTCTCGATGACGGCGTGTTCAACCTCAATCTTGCGTATACCAACCTGAGCCAGGAAACCGCGGGCTTCATTCAAGGCCAGGACAGCTATCGCAACGCAGCCATCGCGAAATCCAACGCGAATCCCGAAGCGTATCGCGATGCTTACTCCAGCCGTCTCACCGGCCAATACACGACGGCGCTGAATGACAGCATGCAGCTCGACGTGCGTCCGTACCTGCGCCACTCGCGCATGGATTTCCTGCAGCACTTTCTCATCGGCAAGCCGCTGGAAGAGAACGGCCAGGATTCGCTCGGCGTGCTCACCTCGCTGACTGTCGAGGCATTCACGAACACGCGCCTGCTCACCGGCGTCGACGTCGAATACGCCGACGGCTTCCTGAAGGAAACGCAGGCCGGCCCGTCGACCGACGGCGCTCCCGCCGCCAACCTGATCCGGCCGCAAGGCAAGCACTACGACTACGACGTGCGCAGCGCGGTCGCGGCTTTGTATGGGCAGGTCGAACAGCCGTTCGCCGAACGCTGGAAACTCACCGGCGGCGCGCGCTTCGAGTACGTCGACTACGAGTACGACAACAAGATGATCGCCGGCAACACGCGCGACAACGGCTTGCTTTGTGGCACCCAGGCCTGCCTGTACAGCCGGCCCGCGGATCGCAGCGACAATTTCTCGAACGTCACGTCGAAGCTCGGCCTCAGCTACTCCATCGGCGCACAACATGCCGTTTACGCGAGCCTGGCGCGCGGCTATCGCGCACCGGATACGAGCGAGCTGTATCGATTGCAGCGGCAGCAGTCCATCGCCGACCTGGACCCGGAAAAGCTGGACAGCGTGGAAGTCGGCGGCCGCGGTACGTATGGTCCGTTGCGTTATTCGCTGGCGGTGTTCGCGATGAAGAAGGACAACGTCATCTTCCGCGACGCCAACGCATTCAACGTCAGCGACGGCCGCACCAAGCATCGCGGCGTCGAGTACGAATTCCATTGGTCGCCGCTGGACACGCTGTCGCTGTCCGCCGCGGGCACTTACGCGAAGCACACTTACGACTTCAACCGCGCGGTGGAGCAAGGCGAGACCATCGTGGCGGGCCGCGATGTCGACACGGCGCCGCGCCATGTGAACACCGCGCGCGTCGACTGGAAATTCCTGCCCGCGGCAAGCGCGGAGCTGGAATGGGTGTCAGTCGGCCGCTACTGGCTGGACGCGGCCAACGCGCATGAATATGCAGGCCACGATCTGCTGAACCTGCGCGTGGGCTACGACATCACGTCGAGCTGGTCGACGACCGTGCGGCTCAACAACGTGACGGATCGCGCGTATGCGGATCGCGCGGACTTCGCGTTCGGGAACTACCGGTACTTTCCGGGGAGAGGCCGGGCGTTGTTCCTCGAGCTGCGTTACTCGGCGCTGTAGTGACGTGTGAGCGCGCCCCCTCCCTGCCCTCCCCCGTCTTGACGGGGGAGGGTTAGGGAGGGGGCGCGCTCAACCCTAAGTCGAGACGGCACCCTCACGGCACCAAAAGAAAGGCCCGGTCGAACCGGGCCTTTCGCATTCAACCGGCGACGCGCCGATCAGGCGAGGGGATTGAACGCCACGAGGCTGCGCAACGCCGCGCCCGTGCCAAGCGCGTTGCCGAACAGCGTATTGAAGTTCGCCACTTCCGTCGGCCCATGCAGCGCCATGTAGTTCAGCAGCACCGTCTGCACCAGCAAGTTGACGTTGTTCGCGGCCGGGCTGCCTGCCGTTTCGACGTCTCCGTCCTTGCGGAAGTAGCCGAGCTGCTGGCGGCGCGTGGTCGGGATGCCGTCTTCGTTCAGCAGCGTCGGGCGGCCGGTCGGGTTGTAGATGAGGAAGAACGCGGCGGCGACCTGCTGGTTGTCGCCCGTCCATACACCCTTGCCGCGGCCACCGGTCGAGCTGTCCACCATGCCGTTCGATGACAGGGAGCCGTCGCTGAACACGTAGAGCATCAGCGGCTTGGGGGGAACTTGACGCGCGGCGTACTCGAGACAGGCACCCATCGCACGGCCGGCGCGCAGATCGCGATCCTCGCCCGTCGAACGGTCACCAGTGTGATAGTCGAAACCGCCCATCGAGATCGTGCCCGCGCCGGCATAGCCCGGCACGACGAGCTTCATCACCGCAGCGGTCTTTTCGAACTCGCGGTCGTTGCCGAAGTTCGCGCCGAAGATGCTGGTTATGTCCGTATCCTCTGCCGGGTTCAGCTCGGTGGGATCGCTGAATTTCGCGACCGTGTCCGCCGTCTTGACGTAGCCGCACATCACCTGATTCTTCACCGTGACGTCGCTGGGCAGGTTGGTGGAAACATAGTCGATGTTGTTGGGATTGCGCAGCTTGGCGCGGCTCATCAGCGCCATGGTCTGCAGCACTTCCACCGTGTCCTGAGGCTCCAGCAGCGTGCCCAGGTCGCCGGTGTCGACCAAGCCTGTCACGTCGCTGTTGCGATCGATCTTGGTCGGGCGGTTGCCCGGATCCATCATCGTCATCGGCGCCATCGAGTTGCCGCCGGAGTCGGAGTTCTGCGAACCGATCAACGTCAGCAATTCGCCGCGCGAGCCCGTCTTGGCGATGCCATACATCGGGTTGTGCGGGTTGTTGCCGGTGTCGTTCTCGGAACGCGCCGGAATCACCGCGCCGTTGATGTTGGCGCGCGTCGCCGGCGTCGTCTTCTCGAGGATGCCGCGCAGGAACGCGCTGTCCGAATGGAAGGCCAGGCCGAGTTCAACGTTGACGAAGTTGGTCGTCGCGTTGTTCGGCAGCATGTCCCCGGGCAGGCCCTGCTTCGAGTAGCCCTGCGTGGAAAGGAAATCGAGCTGGCCGCCGGCCTGTCCGACCAGCACGTTGGAGCCGGCGATATTGGCGCCGCCCGCGAGGTCGAAGCAGATGAACGGGATCCTGCCCGCGCCGTCCTGAATGTCGCACGGCGTGGTCTTCAAGGTCGCCACATCGCCGGTCAACGCCGCCGATCTGGCGGCGTTCGGATTCAGCAGCGCGCCCAACATGGCAGGCGCCACGACCGTCGCCGCACCGGTGGTGAACCCCTGCGCGAGGAAATCGCGGCGCGTCACGGGACGCTTGTGCGAACCGTGCCTGAGGGGCTCGTCGAGGGCCAGGGCGCGTTTGCGTTGGGACTTGATGATGAACATATCTGCCTCAGCTACCTTTCAGTCGTAACTCGTTACCGATTGCAAGATTCGATCGCGCTCAACGCACCAGCATTGTCGCGCTGCCCATTGCCGCGCCGCACACCGCTTTCGCGACGGTCGGCGTGCGCGTGCCGGAGGTGCACGCAGCTGCATTCGCGCCGGAGCACAGCGTATCCACCAGGGCGTTCAACTCAGTTGTGGCATCCGCGACGGGCTGCGACGAAACGTTGGTGCCGACTGCACGCGCGACCAGCGGACCGACCAGCAGATTCTTCTGCGCGACGATATTGCCGCTGAAGTTCAGGGTGGGGAAATAGCTGGCGCTTGCGGCGCCATCGTTGACCAGCGCGGCGCAGTAAGTGATCGCGAGCTGGGCGATCGACGTCTGGTGCGAGGACAGGAACGCGTTGATGTCGACGACGGCCGGCAGCGACTGCCGCACGTTGGCGTACGCCGCCTTCACCGTCGGCGTATTCGGGCTGATGCCGGTCATCGACGCCAGCGACGCGTTGATGCCGTCGAAGGTGCGCACACCGATGTCGGAAGGACGATCCACCGCGAGCGGATTCACGACCTGAGCGTCCACATACGCCGAGCACACGTTCGAGCGCGAGCCGAGCTGGTCGAAGCACAGGAAGAACTCATCCGACGTCGGGCCGCGCTCGAGGCCGATGATGGTGCCGACCGTCGACAGCGTCTGGCCGGTGGCGGCGGAATAGTTCGCGTCCGTGACGGTCGTATCCAGCAGGCGATACGCCTGGCCGACCGGCGGTTCGGCGCCGTTCAGGCCGATGCGGATGCCTTTGACAGCGATGCTGCCGGGCATCGCCGCCGGATCCAGGCTGATGAACTTCGGATTGGTGAACAAGTAGCCCGAGCTGTCGTACTGCGTGACTTCGAACATCACGTAGGACTTCGGCACATTGATCAGGTGTTCGATGCCGAAGAGCAGGAAGAATTTCTCACCGACGCCGGCTTCGAAATTCTGCTTGATCTGCGCGGCCGTGAGCGCGCGGTTGTGGATCGCGACCAGGCGCACGACGCCGGCCCAGGGCTTGTCGTTGCTCACTTCGTTGCCGAGCACGAACGCAAAGCTGCTGTCCCAGTCGCCGAGCGTGCCACCGCCGCCGGCGTCCACGTCACCGGTGAACTCGCCGTTCACGTAGATGCGGCGACCGTTGACCGGATCGAACGTCATGACCACGTGCTGCAGCGAAGCCTGCAGGCGTTCGTCCGCGTCCTTGGTCGACAGCGCCGGCGTGCCGTCGGTGCCCGTCGTGGTGCTGCGGCCGAAAGCCTCGTAGTTGTACAGAGTCTGGCGCAGCGTGAAGTTGCGAGCCGTCTTGCTGCCCGAGTAGCTGACGATGCGCGCCTCTTCCTGCGTCACGTTGCCCGGCACGACCCACGCTTCGACCGAGTATTCGCCGGTCGCGGTGATGAGCTGGTGCAGCTTCCTGCTGGACGTGGCGGTGGCCTGCGCCTTTGCCATGCCGGTCTTGAACACGACACCCCAGCCGCCGACCCAGTCGAAGTCGGTGATAGGCGTGCCGACGAGGTTCAGGTCCGCTGCCGGATCGACGCCGCTGGTGTCGAACGCCGTGCGGCCCTGGCCGGTCTTGAACTCGTACAGTGCGATGACGTTCGCGTCGTAGCGGTTGCCGCCGCTGGCGACGGTGCCGTCATACATGGTGAGCGCCTTGCTGACCGTCAGGTTTGGATCGATGGGGTTCGCCTGAATAGCGCCGGCCATCGTCGCAATCAGGCTGCGCAGGCGTTCGGCGTTGGCCGTGCAGTTGCTCCAGCAGTTGTGCGATTCGCGGCCAAGGCGGATCACGAAACGGGATTCCTCCGGCTTGTCGAGATTGATCTTGGGAATCGCCGCGAGATACGCGTCGTTGACGTCATCCGCAGCGAAGTACGGCGACTGCGGCGTCGCAGCGTCCGGGCTGTGGCAATTGGAGCAGTACAGCTTCAGGTCGGTGTGGAGCGTGACGAACTCGGCCGGCGGCGTGGCCGGGAAGCGCTTGCTGGCGCCCGGATCCTTCGGCGTCGGCGCGATCAGTTCGATCTGCTTGGCGCCGCCACCGTCCGCGCCCACCCAGTCGCTGATCCAGCGCGTCAGGATGCTTGCGCAGGCACCGGCGTCGCTGAGCCAGCAGTTATGGCCGCCGCCCACCTTGGTCACGATGCGGGACTGCGAGGGGCTGTTGCGATCCACTACGCCGCCGGCCTGCTGATAAGCAGCGTTGACGTCATCGGAGCGCGCGAAGTTCGGCGCCTGGCCGCCCGCGTTGTGGCAGTTGCCGCAACGGTTCGTGCCGCGCACGTTCTCCCAGAAGTTGATGCGGAACGCCTGGATGTCGGCCGTCGCGGGCGCGGGGCCCGAATAGCTCGGTCCCGAACTCGGGCCGCTGGTGGCTTGGTTAGTCGCGGTGTCCGCTCCGCCGCCGCAGCCGGCGAGCGCGATCAGGCCCGTGAGGGCGATCGCAGCGAGACGTGCAACGCTGATAGTGATGACGCGTTTCATGACTCACTGACTCCTTAATTCGGACCGGCGCAGTGCGCGGCCGTATCGGCGAACACTCGTTTCAGTTTGTAGTTGCTGGCTTCGAAATTCGGCAGGATCACGTCCCTGACCGCGTCGAGGTCGGCCTGGTCGCTCGGCGCGCGGAAGCACACCGTGCGAAACACCTTCTCAACCTGGCATTGTGCGAAAGCCTTGCTGTTCGCCATTTCCTGGCCGAGCGACTTTGCGCCCTGGCCCTTGCCTTCCAGGGCCTGCGACCAGCCGATGACGGTGTTGTGGCCGGGCAGACGCATGCGGTTTTCCCAGTTGTCGTTCGGTGTCACGAAGCCCGGCTTGAAGTTGTCGGAGTTGATGAGGTACTTCGGCTGCACCTGTCCAGGCGTGTACACGAGCCGGCTCTGCGTCTCGTCGAAGTCGTAGTACGCGAACGCCTGCGCCATCGAGTCCATGACGCTGTGGCAGCCGATGCAGTTGTTCAGGAACACGCTGCTGTCGCCGCCGGGGCTGCGCGTCACGTCCTGGCGGATGCGATCCGGCGGGCGCGAGGTGTCATGGATCTGCTCCATGTCGCGGCACAAGTGGTTCAGCAGGGTGAAGCGGAACATCGCGCGGTTGGTGCCGTCGATGAAGAACGCTTCGGACGCGGCGCGCGAAGTGATCACGCCCGCGGTCGCGGCGGCAGGCAAACCGTTCAGCGACGATTGCGTCACCGGCGTGAGCACCGTGCGCAAATCAGCGTTCGTGCTCTCCAGCATGTCGTAGTGACTGTTGTTGAGCGGCGAGTAAGCGGGCGACACGCCGCTGCCGACGTACACTACGTCGTCCGACAACAAGAGCCGGAAGTCCTTATCGTCGCGGACCATGCCGATGACCGTGGCGGTGTAATCGTTGAGCGGTGCGAACACCGACTTATCGCGGTTGGTCCACGGCGTCGCGAAGTTCTTCAGCGTGACGCTGTAGAAGTCTCTGGAGCGCGGGCTGGCCGGATCCATGACGAACATTGCCGCGTCGTACGGCTCCATGCCTGCCATCGCGTCGAGCACAGCTGGCGTCGGCGGCGTGCCGGTGAGGCGGTCATATATGCGCTTGGCCTGGGCGCGGGTGACGGGCGCGGCCTCGGCAGCATGCTGCGGGGCGAATGCAGCAATCGCCAGCGCAAGCGCGGCCACTTGCTTCGCGGTGCGAAGTAGCGAGTAACGCCCGGCGCGGCGCGCCTGCGTAGTTTCCTCACCAAGCGAGGGTTGAGTGCTTTTCATGATCGTGTGCCAGACCTGCGTTAATCGGTTTTCGGCGCCAGCGACGGTGCTCTTCATCCGTATCACCCGCGTCCTTCGCGGCCCTTGGGTGCATGCAAAGTCGGCCGTCTTCCGACATTGCGGCGGGACTATACGCAGCGCTAAATAGCCGCCGTAACTGTCTCATTGCCAAGACGTCGCGGCCCACCGACAGTACCGGCGCCCGCTCGCGCGCGCGTAATCTCGCCGCCCAGGATGCGGGCGCATTCAACGCGTGCTTGCGATCGTCGAACGTGAACGCAGTCACGCAATCGGCTCCGGCAAGACTTGGCGATATGTAATTCAGGGTTTGCCGCGGCGGCATCTGTGATTCGATTAACAGATGGCGGAATATGTCGCGTTGAAGATGCGCCCTTTACTGTAGAACCCGATGCGAACACCGGAGCACACCCCCCATGAATCATGAGGCGAGAACTGACGCCGCAACCGCAGCATCGTCGCGACGCAATGCGTCCGCGCTGCTCGGCGCAATGGCGCTCGCATGCATGGGCCTGCTGAGCGCATGCAGCAGCGGCAGCGGCGGTGACGACGTCACCATCGGCAGCGGCCAGACCACCGATCCGGTGACGGTGGATTTTCCGGTGTTCTACGTGAAGCGGCCGGTGCCCGCCGCGGACGCCGACAACGTGGAAACCGACGCGCGCGTGCTGAATCGTTTCGAGATCGGCGCCGACCTGTTCATGCGCGACCGCGCTTCGCCCTCCGCGCCCGAAATCAATCTCACCGCGACGCAGACCACCGGCCTCGGCGACATCCGCGACCTGGACATGAACTTCGATGGCACCAAGGTGCTGTTCTCGATGCGCGCCAAGTTCATCGAGAATGCGGACGAGGAAGACCAGCCCACCTGGAACATCTGGGAGTACGACGCCAAGACCAAGGTACTACGCCGCGTGATGACCTCGGACACGACGGACGAGGAAGGCCACGACATCATGCCGCACTACCTGCCCGACGGCCGCATCGTGTTCAGCTCGACGCGCCAGTCCGACGCGCGCGGCATCCTCCTCGATGAGAACAAGCCGCAATATGCCGGGCAAGTGGAACGCACCGGCGGCAACCTGAATCCCGCCTTCGTGCTGCACGTCATGGATGCCGATGGCAGCCGCGCCAGCATCCACCAGATCTCCTTCAACCAGAGCCACGACCTGAACCCTTCGGTGATGAGCGATGGCCGCATCGTGTTCACGCGCTGGGAGCACGCGCTCGATGACGACCAGATGGATCTGTACACGATCAATCCGGACGGCACGAATCTGCAGCTTCTGTATGGCGCGACCAGCCACGTGACCACCACTGTCGACCCGACGACCAATCAGCCCGCGGTCATCCAGTTCCTGTACCCGCGCACCATGCCGGACGGCCGCACGCTCGCCGTCATCCGTCCGTTCGACGGCACCGACGAAGGCGGCGACCTCGCTCTCATCGACACGAACACTTACGTGAATCTCACGCAGCCCACCGCGGCGAATGCGGGCATGACTGGACCGGCGCAGACGCGCGCGCTGCCCACCGACGTGCGCATCGTTCCGGGCCCGTCACCCGGCGGCCGCTATCGCTCGGCCGCGCCGCTGTTCGACGGCACCAATCGCCTGCTGGTGAGCTGGTCGCAGTGCCGCCTGCTCGAAGGCACGCGCATCGTGCCCTGCACGTCCGACCGTCTCGCCGATCCTGCCGCGGTCGAAGCGCCGCCGTTGTACGGCGTCTACATCTACGACGTGAACGACAACACGCAGAAGCCCATCGTCGCGCCGCAGGAAGGATTCATCTTCAGCGATGTCGTCGCAGGTTCGGCGCGCACGCTGCCGCCGGTGATTCTCGATCGAGTGGCCGCAGTGGACTACCCCGCCGCACTGGGCAGCGAAGCCGTCGGCATCCTCGACATCCGCAGCGTTTACGATTTCGACGGCGTGGACAGCCTTGCCGGCACCGCGGCGGCCAGCATCGTCAACGTGCGCAATCCGGCGAGCGCGGCGTACGCGGCCCGGCCCGCGCGCTTCCTGCGCATAGAGAAGGTGGTGCCGCTGCCCGACGACGACGTGCGCGACATTCCGAACACCGCTTTCGGCCCCAACGGCCGCGGCTTCGGCATGCGCGACATCCTGGGCTATGCGCCCATCGAGCCGGACGGTTCGGTGAAAGTGAAAGTGCCGGCGAACGTTGCGTTCGCGATCAGCGTGCTCGACGCCAACGGCCGGCGCGCCGGCGGCATACACACGAACTGGATGCAGGTGAAGCCGGGCGAAACGCTCCAGTGCAACGGCTGCCACACCACGGCCGTGACGCCGACGAATCCGGCGCACTCGCATGGCCGCGCCGGTTTGTTCGCTTCGGTGAATCCCGGCGCACCGACGACCGGCGCACCGTTCCCCAACACCAATCCCTTGCTGTCGCCGTTCGACATGGGTGAAACGATGGCGCAGGCGCGCGCGCGCGCCATGTGCGGTTCCTCGGGCGCGTGCGCGCCGAGCATGAACATCGTGTTCGACGACTACTGGCCCGCCAACCCGGCGAATCGCGCCGCTTCCTATGACATGTGCTACCTCACCGGTTCATCCGGCGTGGCCGCGGATCCCACTGACCCGACCGTGGCTCATGTCTGCGACCCGAACGGCGGCTTGAGCACGCCGCTGCCCACGACCGCGCAGTGCGCCGTGGACTGGAAGAGCAGCTGCCGCGTCACCATCCACTACGAGCAGCACATCCATCCGCTGTGGGGCGTGGACCGCAGAGTCTTCGATCCCAACAACGCCGCAGTGCTGTTGGCCGACAACACGTGTAATACCTGCCATAGCCCGGTCGACCCGGCCAATGCTGCCGCGGCGCAGGTGCCGAAGGGACAATTGGACCTCAGCGATGGCGTATCCGAGGAGGAACCCGACCAATTCAAGTCATATCGCGAATTGCTCTTCACGGATAACCAACAAATCCTTGATAATACCGGCGCTCTCATCGACGATCAGGTGCAGGTCGGAGTGGATCCGGTGACCAATCTGCCGTTGTTCCAGACCGTGCCGGTGTCGGCATCGATGAGCGCGGCGGGTGCCAGGCAGTCGCGGTTCTTCAATAAATTCGACAACGGCGGCGGCACCGTGGACCATCGCGGTTTCCTGACCTCCGCGGAACTAAAGTTGATCGCAGAATGGCTCGACATCGGCGCTCAGTACTACAACGATCCGTTCGTCGCCCCGGCGGATTGATGCGCCGTCTGCCGCCGCTCGTGGCCGCGCTGGTTGCGGCCTGGGGAATCCTGTTTTTCGCGGCGGCGGCCCAGGCCGAGAAAACACTGCCGAAGATCCTGATTGCCGATCCGTACATCGAGCTGCGCAGCGGCCCGGGCCGCGGCTTCCCCATCTTCCACGTGGTCGAGCGCGGCCAGGAAGTGAACATCGTCAAGCGCCGCACCGACTGGTTCGAGGTGCGCACCGATCGCGGCATCCAAGGCTGGGTGGCGCGCACGCAGATGCTCGCCACGCTCGAAACCACCGGCGAACCGCTGGACCTCGAGGAACCTTCGCGCGAGAACTATCTCAGCCGCCATTGGCAGGGCGGCGTGATGGCCGGCGATTTCGGCGGCGCGAGCTTGATTTCAGCCTTTGGCGGCTACGCGTTCAGCGACAACCTGTCCATCGAACTCACCCTCAATCACGCCCCCGGCGAGTTCACCAACTACTACAGCGGCACGCTCGGCCTGATGCACGTGTTCGTGCCCGAATGGCGGCTGTCGCCGTATTTCACGCTGGGCACCGGCATGATAAAGACCGAACGCAAGTCGACGCTGGTAAAGTCCCGGGACAGCACCGACCAGGTCGGCTACGTCGGCGGCGGCCTGCAGTTCTATCTCACCCGCCGCTTCATGTTGCGCTCGGAATACCGTAAAAACATCATCTTCACGAGTCGCGACGATAACGAGGAAGTGGACGAATGGAAGTATCTCGGCTTCGCCTTCTTTTTCTGATCGCCGCCGCAGCCGCGCTGCCTGGCTGCGCCATGTTCCATCGCGGTGACGACGCGCCTGCGCCCGAACCTGTCGCGAGCGCGCCCGCGGGCACTGGCGCAAGCACGGGTGAAGCGACCGCGGACCGTCCCATCATCGATCCGCAGGTGGAACGCCGCACCATCAAGCGGGCCAAGATCGATACCGAGGACTTCGAGATCGGCCTCTACGGCGGCATCCTCAGCATCGAGGACTTCGAAAGCCACGTCGTTTACGGCGCGCGTCTGGCCTATCACCTCACCGAGGATTTCTTCTTGGAAGGCACGCTCGGCCAGTCCAAGGCCGGCCGCACCAGCTACGAAAACCTGTCCGGTTCGGCCGACTTGCTGGTTGGCAACGAACGCGACTACACCTACTACGCGCTCTCCGCCGGCTGGAACGCGCTGCCCGGCGAGGTCTTCATCGGCAAGAACCGCGCGTACAACACCGCCTTCTACCTGGTGACGGGCATCGGCAGCACGCGCTTCGCCGGCGACGACCGTTTCACAGTCAATGGCGGATTCGGCTATCGGATACTCCCTGCAGACTGGGTCGCGGTGCACTTCGACGTGCGCGATTACGTCTATGACATCGACCTGCTGGGCAAGAAAAAGATCGTCAATAATCTGGAAGCGCATCTCGGATTATCGGTCTTCTTCTAGGTGACGATGGGCGCTGGGCAATTCCCTCAAGGAGAGGTCAGTGACCATGCGTTCGTTCAAAGTCACCACAGGTTTGATGCGCGGTCTGCGCGTGGCGACGCTCGCCGCGACGTTCGCCGTGTCTTCGCTGGTCGGCGCCAGTGCGTCGCTCGCGCCGTCGTTCGCATTGCCGTCGCGAAGCGGCGACACGGTGCAGCTCGACAAGCTCAAGGGCCAGGTCGTGATGATCAATTTCTGGGCGAGCTGGTGCGGACCCTGCCGCCAGGAAATGCCGCTTCTCGATCAGATGTACAAGCGTTACAGTGCGCTCGGTTTCACGCTGCTGGGCGTCAACGTCGAATCCGATTCGAAGGATGCGGAGAAATTGCTGGCGCAGCTGCCGGTGACTTTCCCGGTGCTGTTCGACAAGGAAAACAAGGTCAGCAAGCTGTATGACGTGAACGCGATGCCGAGCACCGTGTTCATCGACCGCAAGGGCAACGTGCGCTACCTGCATCGCGGCTACAAGGCCGGCGACGAAAGCGAATATTTGAACCAGATCCGGGCACTGCTGAAAGAGTGAGAGAGATACGGTGAAGAGCCCAGCACAGCATCGCACTTCTGATCCCCTCCCCTGTGCGTCCTCGCACGGGGGAGGGCTAGGGAGGGGGCGCGGCCTGCTCCGCATGATGCCGCTGGTCATTGCCGCTCTCACGCTCACCGCCTGCGCCAACATCGAACCCTGGGTGAAGCCATACGAGCGCGAAGCGCTCGCCGACCCCATCATGTCCTTCGACCCGCATCCCGTCTCCAGCGCCTACACCGACCACGTCTATGAAGCGCGCGAAGGCGCGCGCGGCGCGTTGGGCGGCTCGGGCGGCGGTTGCGGGTGTAACTGAGATGATTAACGCGGCCATGATTACCGGGCTTCGACGACTGGGCCCCACCTACATTGTGCTCTTGGTTCTGTGCGCGCTGTCGTTTGCGGCGCGTGCCGGCGTGCTTCCCGAAGACCGCGCCGACCTGCTGTTCCATCGCTTCGAAGGCGGCGGCGTCACCATCCAGGGGCCCTCGCTGCTGGTGCGCAAGACCATGGCCGAGAAGTACTCGGTCAGCGCCAACTACTACATGGACATGGTGACCAGCGCGTCCATCGACGTGAAGGTCAGCGGCGCGAGCGAATACAAAGAAGAGCGCACTCAGTACAGCCTCGGCTTCGACTACCTGCGCGGCAAGACCACGTACAGCCTCGGCTACACGAACAGCGAAGAAGACGACTACTCTGCCTCCACCTCCAGCTTCGGCATCAGCCAGGACATCTTCGGCGACCTGACCACCGTCAGCCTGGGTTTCTCCAAGGGCGACGACGTCGTGCGGCGCCGCGACACGGTGAGCGATCGCATCGATCCGACGTTCGAGCACGGCATCGACCGCTGGAGCTATCGCGTCGGCGTCTCGCAGATCGTGACCAAGAGCATGATCGCCGCGGTGAACATGGAAGTGATCACCGACGAAGGCTACCTGAACAATCCGTATCGCTCGTTCCGTTACATCGATCCGGAATCGCCGGGGAATTACCGCCTCGCGACCGAAAAGTATCCGCACACGCGCACCAGCAACGCCGTCGCGGTGAACGCGCGCTACTTCCTGCCGTACCGCGCGGCCGTCCACGGCAGCTATCGCTTCTTCACGGACACCTGGGGCATCCGCGCCGACACTTACGAAGTCGGCTACGTGCATCCGCTCAAGAGCTTGCCGATACAGCTCGAAGCCAGCTTCCGCTACTACCAGCAGGACCACGCCGATTTCTACTCGGACCTGTTCTCGCGCATCGACTTCCAGAACTTCATGGGCCGCGACAAGGAATTGTCGACCTTCACCAGCCGGTCGCTGCACGTCGGCGCGAGCTACGATTTCGCGCGCAACGGCTGGAAATTCGTCAAGAAGGGCTCGTTGAACCTGTTCTACGACCGCATGCAGTTCGACTACGATGACTTCCGCGACGCCAGCAACACCGCACTCGTCGCCGGCACCGAACCGCTGTACAGCTATGGCGCGAACGTGATCCAGATGTTCGTGTCGATATGGTTCTAAGCGCCGCGCGGCGCTGCCTGCTGCTATTCGTATCGACTGGCGCCTGCGCCGCTCCCTTCCCCACGCGTGATCAGAACCCGTTGCTCGCCGGCTTCGGCCTGCCGCACGCCATGCCCTCGCGCATTGCCGCTGCGGATGAGTGGCAATTCGCCGCCGATTTCAACTGGGGCAGCTCGGCCATCCTCCAGACGAATCCGCGTGAAGCGCTGGTCGTCGACGCGGAAACGCGCGAGCTGCGCGCCACGGTGGGTCGCGGCCTGGGCGAACGCTTCGCGCTGCAACTGCAGGTTCCCTACCGCACCACCGGCGCGGGCTCGCTCGACGGATTCATCGACGACTGGCATGGCTGGTTCAGCCTGCCCGAAGGCGATCGTCCGCAGCTGCCCGACGATCAATACCGCGTCGGCTACCGACGCGACGGCGTGACGACGCTCAACATCAACTCATCGTCTTCCGGCCTGGCGGACATCTGCGCCGACGTCGGCTACCAGATCGCGGCCGACGCAACGTCATCGCTCGCGGCGTGGCTCAGCGTGAAGCTGCCCACCGGCGACGCGGACAAGCTCACCGGCAGCGGCGCGACGGATGTGTCTCTTGTGATCGCCGGCGAACGACAGCTCGCGACACGCTGGTCCGGGTTCGGCCAACTCGGCGCGAGTTATCTCGGCGCGGGCGCTCTGCTGCCGGATCAGCAACGCAGCGTCGTGTGGAGCGGCATGGCTGGTATCGGCTTCGATATCTCCCGGAGCATCGAGCTGAAGGCGCAGATCGATGCGCACAGCGCCGCGTTCGATGCGACGTCGCTGGAATTTCTCGGCGACACGGCTTTGCTCACCGTGGGCGGCAGCTACCGCCTTGCTGCAGGCTGGCAACTCGATCTGGGCGTGAGCGAAGACATCGTCGTGGAAGGCTCGCCCGACGTGGTGTTCGTGTTCGGCATCAGCCAGCGGCGGACAGGTGGCGAGTAGCGAGTAGGTTGGGCTGAGTCTTCGAAGCCCAACATTCTTGCGAATCAAGATTGTTGGGCTTCGAAGACTCAGCCCAACCTACCTCAAAACGCGCTCGATCGATTCGCACACGCAGCGCAGCACCTTGAGCCGCGCGTACTTCTTGTCATCACCCTCTATCACTGTCCACGGCGCGTAGTCCGTGTGCGTGCGACGGATCATTTCGTGCGCGGCGCCTTGATAGGCCGCATAGAAGCGTCGGTTCGCCCAGTCCTCGGGATCGACCTTGAAGCGCTTCAGCGGATCGGTGTCGCGTTCCTGCAGCCGTTTTAGCTGCTCTTGCTTGCTCACCGCCAGCCAGAACTTGTGCACGACACTGCCGCTCTGCGCGAGCTGCAGTTCGAATTCCTTGATTTCGTCATAAGCGCGCTGCCAGTCGTCCTCGGCAGTGAGATCGCGAACCCGCTCCACCAGCACGCGGCCGTACCAGGAACGATCGAACACCGTGATCGCGCCACGATCCGGAACGCGCCGCCAGAATCGCCACAGATAGGGGTGCGCCAATTCCTCAGGCGCTGGCGCCGACACCGACACGACGCAGTACTGCCGCGCATCGAGCGCGGAGGTCAGGCGCCGGATCACACCGCCCTTGCCGGCCGCGTCCATGCCTTCGAACGCGAAGACGCCTGCGCGCTGCGCGAACGCCTTCTTGCGCGTGAGCAGCGCGAAGCGACGTTGCAGCGATTCGAGTTCGTGCTCGTAGGCCGCGTCTTCGAGCGAAGCACCCTGCTGATGCGTCGCGAATGCCTTGCCGTCGGCTGCCACGGGCTGCGGCCAGTGATGCTTCCCGGTATCCGCAGACGTCTTCAACGCAGCTTCCAACTCTTTCAGCAACAGCGTGCCCGCTTCGAACGCGCGGTGCTGCGGATCGGTGCCGTCCACGACATGCCACGGCGCTTGCCTGGTGCCTGTGACTCGAAAGCATCGCGCCACTGCCTTGTCGACCTTCTCATAGTGGCGCGCGAGCCAGCGGTCTTCGTCCGTCACGCGCCATCGAGTCATCTTGTTCGCGCGCAGCTTCGCGATGCGCAGCCGCTGTGTCTTCTTGTCGACGTGCAGATGCAGCTTGAGAATGCGTACCTTGTCGAGCGGCAACATCGCTTCGAGCTTGCGAATGCGCTCGATCACGCGCGCCTCGCTCTTGCGCGCCCGCTTCGGCGAGAACAGCGCGGCCTGCAAATATTCGTCATACCATCCGATGAAATGGATGGCGATCTCACCGCGCGCGGGCAGCGTATTCCAATATGGCCAGAGCGGCGGCTTGGTGCGCGCGGACTCGCGCCGCAACGCGTGTACGCTGATGTGCTTGGGGTCCAGCCATTCCAGGAATTGATTGACGACTTCGCTGCGGCCAGCAGTCGGCAGGCCGCTGACGATCACGACCAGCGCGGCGGATTTGCTCTCGTGCAGTTCGGTCTGCGCCTTGAGCAGCGAATTGCGCAGCGCGGGCAGGCGCTTCTCGAACGCCGCCTTGGAAAGACGGCGCGTGGTCACCGCTTGACCGCGCCGCGGCCGGCCGGCACTTGCTGCGTGATGCAGTGAATGTTGCCGCCGCCGAGCAGGATCTCGCGCGATTGCACGCCGATCACGCCGCGCTCCGGAAACAGCCGCTGCAGTTGGCGCGCGACGGCCTTGTCGTGCTTCGGATCGAGCAGCGGCATGACGATGGCCGAGTTGCCGATGTAGAAATTCACGTACGACGCGGCAAGCCGCTCGCGAACCTTGCGCGGCGCAGCACCAGGCTCGACATCCACGTCCTTCGCTTCGGCGGCAGTACGATACAGCGGCCCCGGATGCGGCAGCTTGTGGATCTTGAGCTTGCGGCCCTGCGCGTCGCGCGCGCTCGCCAGCCGCTCGTAGGCGTCGGCCGAAACCTTGTACTGCGGATCGCGCTTGTTGTCCGTCCAGGTGAGCGCCACTTCGCCAGGGCGGATGAAGCAGCACAGGTTGTCGACGTGACCGTTGGTCTCATCGTCGACGACACCCTTGCCCAGCCAGATCACGCTGGTTGCGCCCACGTATTCATGCAGCAGGATTTCGAGCTGGCCTTTGTCGTACTGCGGATTGCGATTCGGATCGGTGAGACACTCTTCGGTGGTGAGCAGCGTGCCTTCGCCGTCGACGTGGATGGCGCCGCCTTCGAGCACCAGCGGCGCGCGGTAGCGGTCGACGCCCTCGATTTCGGTGACTTTGCGCGCCACCAGATCGTCCTGATCCCAGGGAAAATACAGTCCCCCGCTGATACCACCCCAGGCGTTGAACACCCAGTCGACCGCGCGCACCGCACCACGTTTGTTCACGACGAACGTCGGGCCTACGTCGCGCATCCAGGCATCGTCACTGGAAAGCTCGACGACGCGGATCGCGTCGGGCAACGTCGCGCGCGCGTGTACGAACTGCGCACGCGAAACTCCTACAGTGACCGGCTCGCTGGTGGCGATGGCGGAGGCGACCGTCGCGAACGCCTGTTGAGCGGGCTTCGCGCCCAGCCGCCAGTTGCTGGTACGCTCGGGCCACAGCATCCAGCAGCCGCGATGCGGTTCGAATTCCCCGGGCATGCGGAAGCCATCGGCGGTGGGTGTGGTGTTGAGTGTTTGTGTCATCCGGCAATGGTAGTCGGCTTGAGCGCCGCGGGGCCAGCACTACGGCCCAAAATCCAATCTGAAATCAATCCCGGAGCGACGCGCCGGTGCGCAGGAACCGGCGTTGATAAGCCAGCGGCGATGCCCCCACCCGCAGCCGGAAATGCCGGCGAAACGATTCCTGCGAACCGAAGCCGATGCGCTCACAGATCCGGCCGATGGGCACGCGCCCGGATTCCAGCATCTCCCGCGCCGCGGCGATGCGCTCGCGCACCAGCCACTCACCCGGCGCGAGGTCGGTCGATTCCTTGAAACGCCGCAGCAAGGTTCGTGGGCTCATGCTGGCACGGCGCGACAGCGACGCAACCGAATGCGCTGCGCCGAGATGCGCCCGGATCCAGTCCAGCAGGCGCGACAGCCGGCCCGCCTCATCGGGCGCCACGGGACGCGGCACGAACTGCGCCTGGTCGCCATCGCGATGCGGCGAAATGACGAGCCGCTGCGCGACGCGATTCGCGATCTTCGGCCCGAAGTCGCGGCGCACGAGATGAATGAGCATGTCCAGCCCCGCCGCCGAGCCCGCCGACGTCATGACCTGGCCATCCTCCACGTACAAGGCATTCGGCTGAACGCGAATGGCGGGGTAGCGCTGCGCGAGGCGCTCTGCGTAACGCCAATGCGTCGTCGCCGACTTCCCATCCAGTATTCCGGCAGCGGCCAGCACGAAGACACCCGAACAGATCGAGCACACCCGTGCACCCCGCCGATATGCCGCGCGCAACTTGCGCAGCAGCTCTTCCGGCGGCGGCTCGTCGGCATCGCGCCAGCCGGGGATGATGATGGTGTCGGCGCGCTCCAGTATCTTCAACGAATACGGCGCCGTGACCTTGATGCCACCCGCGGCGCGCAACGGCCCGCGCTCGGCCGAACAGACAGCAAATCGATACCAGGGAACCTCCAGTTCCGGCCGCTGCAAGGCGAACAGTTCGACGACGCAGCCGAACTCGAACGTACATAAGCGGTCGTAGGCCAGCGCCACGACCAGGTGATTTCTCAGCACCGGTTTCTTCATGGCGCGATCTTACCGGAAGCTGACCTTTGCGCCAGCGGCGTTTCGCAGCCATCAGCTCTATGATCTGCGTCACCTACCGTAGTGTCGTAGGTTGGGCTGAGATTCGAAGCCCAACACCCAACCCAACACTCACCGCACAGGAAACCGCAATGCCGTCGCCAGTCATGCAAATTCCACCCGCCGAGAGCGCAGCAGCCCTGCGCCACTTCGAATCCGCTCTCGCCTTCGAGACCGACTGCTGGGACGTGCACGACGCGATGAGCGGTGGTGCGCCGGACTTCATGCTCATCGACGTACGCAGCCCCGAGCTGTATGCGCGCGGCCATGTGCCAGGAGCCCTCAACATTCCTCACCGCAAGATCATCGAGTCGACATTGGAGCGCCATCCGGACGGGACAAAGTACGTCGTCTACTGCGCCGGCCCGCATTGCAACGCAGCGCATCGCGGCGCGATACGGCTGGCCAGACTCGGTCGGCCGGTGAAATTGATGATCGGCGGAATCACCGGCTGGCTCGACGAAGGCTTCGACCTTAAAGCGTCGCCGCAAACAGATTGATCGGCACCGTGTCGCCCGGCAGCGTGATCAGCCGCTCGAACCCGAAGCCGAGCTTCTTCAGCACGTTGATCGAACCCGTATTGTCCAGCGAGGTGATCGCCACGACGCGCTTGAGCCCGAGCGTAGCGCGCGCATGCGCCACCACCGCGGCGGCCGACTCGGCCGCGTAACCTTTCGACCAGTACGCCGGCAGAAATGCGAAACCGACGTCGACATCCTCCAGCGAGTCTCGCCTGACGAGTCCGCACATGCCGATGGCTGTGCCCTGCGGCTTGATCTCCACCAGATACATGCCGAAGCCGAAGCGCCCGTAGCTGGCGATCGAGCCCGTGAGCAGGTACTCGCGTGCATCGTCCAGCGTGCGCACGCCACGATCGCCGATGAATCGCAGGAAAGAAGGCTCGTTGACCAGCTGCAGCGTGAACGCCGCGTCGTCCACGGTCAGGTGACGAAGCACTAGCCGCTGTGTCTCGATGACGTTCATCGTCAGCTCGCGCGCAACTGTTCGTCGATCTGGCTCATGGCCCCTCCTTGCTCAACTCTTCACGCTTGCATGCAGGCACGCACGAACGCGACGACGAGCGGCGGCACTGCGTCCCGCAGCGCGGCGCGCTCGGATTGAAACAGCGTCGCGACATAGAACGGATGGCCGTCCAGTTCGACCGCGCGCACGTCACCCGATTCATCGTGCGCGGTGGCGCGCAGTGGTCCATCGAGGAGCCGCGCCTGGAACCGCGGATTCAGACCGTAGCTGCAATGATAGCCCTCATCCGCTTCCGCCACGCCATAAGCAACGGCAATGCGCGAGCCCGGAACGAAGCGAACCCGGCCTTGGACCTCGACCAGCGCGCATTGCAACGGCGCGATGACGGCGCGTTGCGCATCAGGCGAAGTCTCCGCATGCTCGGCATCCTGCCAACCTAGAACATTGCGCGCGTACTCGATGACGGCGTGCTGAAAGCCGCCGCAACTACCGAGAAATGGCCGACCGCTTGCGCGAGCGGACTGGATGGCGCGCAACGCACCGTCCATGCTGTTGTACGGACTGCCCGGCACGCACCACAGGCCGTCGAATCCAGACACGCGCTCGACGCCCGTCACTTCATCAGACGGCACCCACTCAGGGTCCACCTGCACGCCCACCGCGCGTGCAGCGAGTTGTAATGCGATGGGAATGGCCCGATGCGCCACGATCCTGGCGTTGTAGTCGCCCACCAGGCCTATGCGGATTGTCGCCATGACGCGCGCGCTCGAACGATGTGTGGGTCAGGTCCAGTTGACGACGAGCGCAGCGGAGTACAGCGCGCTCGCCAGTACGATGCCACGAAACGGCACGCTGAACCAATACACCTTGCCGAGGAAAACATAGCCCGCCAGCAACAGCACCCCGACGCAGAGCAGGAACGAGGATTGCAACAGGAATGCGCCGTGAATCAGCGCGAGGTAGCCATAGACGAGGCCGAACAGAATCGCGCCGTAGCTGTGACTCGCATTGAATCCCACCCATGCCTTCCACATCGTGGTATCGCGCGAGATGACGGGTGAAACTTCCGCCATTCGGTTTTTGAGCGCGGCATCGCGCGGATCCAGTTTCGAGCCGCTGAACGTGTAGAGCAGATGCACGATGCCCAGGAACAGGATGATGGCCGCGCTCGCCGCGACCAGTGACGCTGCCAATGGAATCATGCAGCACCGCCTTGATTGCCGGAAGGTGCGCCGAAGAATCGGCGGCACGGCGGGAGCTGTCAAGGCATTACTGAATCGGCATGAGCACCATGCTGAGCAACGCCAGGCCCGCGCCGATGATGGCGCCGGCCGCCACATCGCTCGGATAGTGCAGGCCCAGCACGACGCGCGACATCGCCACCAGCGCCGCGAACGGAATGCACAGCCAGCCGAGCTGAGGGAAACTCGTGGCGATCAATATCGTGAAACTCACCGCATGCAACGTATGGCCCGACGGGAAACTGTACCGGTCCAGCACCTTGGTGCCGGGCACGATGCCGGCAAGCGAGATGTACGGACGTTCGCGCACCAGTCGCGACTTCAGGTATTTGTACAGGGCCACGCCGCTGAAACCGACGATGGCCATGCGCACCGCCGGGTACAAGCCGGCTTCGCCGTAGATCACCGGCAGCAGCAGCACGAGCGTGTACCAGAAGATGCCATCGCCAAGGCGGCTGATCGCGGCGAAGATTTCCCGTACACCCGGCAGCGCGCAGCTACGATTCAAGCGCAAGCACCAGGCGTGCTCGAAGGCGTCGACTCGGCGGAACAAGTGGTCGGCCCGGGTGCTCATCGCAGCTCCTGTGGTCGTGGTGCGTCGCGTATCCATATTTTCGTGAGAGTGCAGGCTGCGCCGCGCATGCTGCGCGGCGTTGACGATTGAATGACAATTGCGTGACTTGGGTGCGATATGACAGGAAATCGCCGTCAACTCTGCAGCCGAGGTGTGCTGTTCGGATCGGCAGCCTCTTTTCAGGATCATGAGCAACAGGACGTTGCGCTTTGAAGGTCTACAGGGAGGTATTCACGACCGGTCCTGAAAAGACGCTGCCGATCCGAACAGCGAAGCTGGCACCCGCAACCCGCGTAATTTTGACCACCCCGGCGGATTTGCTACTGTCCCGACATGCAGCTGCTCGTCATCGAAGACCACACCGACATCGCCGCCAACATCGCCGAGTACTTCGAGGCGCTCGGCGACGCAGTGGTGCTGGCGACGGACGGCGAAAGCGGACTGGAGCTGGCGCTCCACCAGCCCTACGACGCCATCGTGCTGGACCTGCTGTTGCCGGGGATGGATGGACTGTCGCTGTGCCGCAGCCTGCGGCAGGCGGGCCGCACCCGCGTACCCATCCTGATGCTGACGGCGAAGGATCTGCTGGCCGACAAGATCGAAGGCTTCGAGGCCGGCGCCGACGATTACCTGGTCAAGCCGTTTTCGCTGATCGAGCTGGAGGCGCGGCTCAAAGCGCTGGTGCGCCGCGCCAGCCCGCCCGAAGCCCCGAAAGTACTGAGCGTCGGCGACCTGCGCTTCGACCTCAATACGCTGGAAGCCGAACGCGGTGGATTGGCGATCAAGCTCAATCCGACGACCCGGCGTATCCTCACCGTGCTCATGCAGAACGCCAATCGCGTCGTGACGCGCGCCGAGCTGGAGCGCGAGCTATGGGGCGAGCGCGCGCCGGAAGGGGATTTCCTGCGCGCGCACATGCATGCCCTGCGCACCGCCATCGACAAGAACTTCGCCGACAAACTGCTGCACACCATTCATGGCACTGGCTACCGACTTGCGACGGATCCGCTTCGTCCGTGACCTGAACGAACGATTCGCGCGGATGAGCCTGCGTGCCCGCATCGCGGGCACCATGCTTGCGCTCGTTGCCATCGCCGGCATCGTGCTCGCGGCGTGGGCGCATCTCGCCGACGAACAACTCAAGCGCAACATCACGCTCGACCTGCTCTCCGAGGAACTCACGCACTTCGAGCAGCGCATGCGCGTTGACCGCGGCGCGGAGCCGCTGCGCTCGGCGCGCCTGAGCATCTATCGCTCCAGCGATTTCGCCGAGCTGCCGCGCCATATCGCGACGCTGAAGCCCGGCATCATGCATCGCGTGCGTTCGGGTGGACACCTGCTCGACGTGCTCGTGCGCGATGGCGACTTCGGCCGCCTGTACATCACCTACGACGTGACGACGCACGCGCGCCAGGAATCGATCGCACTGCTCGTGCTCGCGCTCGGTGTCGTCGCCATCGTCGCCATCGCCGGCGGGGCGGCGTTCGGCATCTCGCGCCGCCTGGTCAAGCCGGTGAATGCGCTGGCGGATCGTCTCACCCAGATCGATCCCGGCGAGCGTCATGTGCGCGTCGGCGCGCAATTCGCCGGCAACGAGCTGGAGCCCATCGCGCGCTCCATCGACAGCTTCATGGAGCGGCTGGATGGTTTCGTGGAGCGCGAGCAGTCGTTCACCTCTGCGGCGAGCCACGAGTTGCGCACGCCGCTCGCAGTGATCCGCGGCGCGGTGGAACTGCTCGAAGCACAGATGTCGGACCGGCCGGCGACCGGCAAGGCGCTCGCCCGCATCCAGCGCGCCGTGCTGGAAATGTCGGAGTTCACCGACGCGCTGCTGATGCTGTCGCGCGAAGAACATGCGGCGCGGCCCGTCGATGCGGAAACCGACCTGACGCCGGTGCTGCTGCGCGTCGTCGAGGATCATCGCAGCGTCGTTCCCGGCAAGCGCATTGCGATCGAAGTGGATGAAAGCAATGAGACACAGGTCGCGGGGCCGGAAAGCATGGTCGCAATGGTGATCGGCAACCTGGTGCGCAATGCCTTGCAGCATGGGACCGGCAGCGAAGTGGTGTGCACGCTGCGCGGCCGTGAGCTGACGGTAAAGAATTCGGGCGCGCTGCCGGATGTCGACCTGTCGCGCGTGCCGCTGCGGCGCTTCACCACGCGCCCCGGCGGGCACGGGATGGGGTTGTACCTGGTCCGGCGCATCTGCGAGCGTTACCGGTGGGTAGTCAGGCTGGAGAATGCGGCGGGTGGGGTGGTGGCGACGGTGGGGTTTTGAGTCGGTTTTTTTAGGGGTAGCGGCGGGCTTGCGCGCGCCCCCTCCCCGGCCCTCCCCCGTAAGGAACGGGGGAGGGTGAAGAGGCATAAGACACTGACGCTCTGAAAGGGTGCAGCGGCGCTGCGACACCCCGGCTGTGGTAGCATTCCGCGCCTCAAAATCCCCTGATCCCACTCATTCGGAGTTGCGTCGATGTCGACAGCGGTCAAGCTCAATGTGCCCTCGCAGGGCCAGAAAATCACGATCAGCAACGGCAAGCTCACCGTGCCCGATCAACCCATCATTCCATTCATCGAAGGCGATGGCACCGGCCCCGACATCTGGCGCGCCTCGGTGCGGGTCATGGATGCGGCCGTGCAGAAGGCGTACGGCGGCAAGCGCAAGATTCAGTGGATGGAGGTGTATGCGGGCCAGAAGTCGAACGACCTCTACAACACCTGGCTGCCGGATGAAACCGTCGCCGCGTGCCGCGAATACCTGGTCTCGATCAAGGGTCCGCTGACGACGCCGATCGGCGGCGGCATCCGCTCGCTCAACGTCGCGCTGCGCCAGATGCTCGACCTGTACGTGTGCCTGCGTCCGGTGCGCTGGTTCAAGGGTGTGCCTTCTCCGGTGAAGACGCCCGAGAAAGTCGACATGGCGATTTTCCGCGAGAACACCGAAGACATTTACTGCGGCATCGAATTCGAAGCCGGCTCGGCCGACTGCACCAAGTTCCTGGAACTGTTCAAGCAGACGTTCCCGAAGCAGTACGCGAAGATCCGCTTCCCGAACACGTCCGGCATCGGCATCAAGCCGGCGTCCTCGGAAGGCACGGAGCGGCTGTTCCGCTCGGCCATCCAGTACGCCATCGCGAACAAGCGCAAGAGCGTGACCATCGTCCACAAGGGCAACATCATGAAGTTCACGGAAGGCGCCTTCCGTAACTGGTCCTACGCGCTGGCCGAACGCGAGTTCGCGAACGAGACTTACACCTGGGACCAGTGGGAACGCACCAAGGCCGCCAAGGGCGAGAAGGTCGCGAACGAAGAACAGGATGCGGCGAAGCAGGCCGGCAAGATCATCATCAAGGATGCGATCGCCGACATCACGCTGCAGCAGATCCTGACGCGCCCGGACGAGTTCGACGTGCTCGCCACGATGAACTTGAACGGCGACTACATCTCCGACGCGCTGGCGGCGCAGGTGGGCGGCATCGGCATCGCGCCGGGCGGCAACATCAACTACCTGACCGGCCACGCGGTGTTCGAAGCCACGCACGGCACCGCGCCCAAGTACGCCAACCTGGACAAGGTGAACCCGGGCTCGGTGATTCTCTCCGGCGAAATGATGCTGCGTTACATGGGCTGGACCGAAGCCGCCGACGCCATCATCACCGCCATGGACCGGACCATCGCGGAAAAGATCGTCACCTACGATTTCGCCCGCCTGATGCAGGGCGCAAAGGAAGTGAAGTGCAGCGAATTCGGCGACGCGCTGATCCGCAACATGTGATCGGCCATGCACATGTAATCGTCATGGTCATGGACGCCGGCCGGTAAGCCGGCGTCCATGTTGCGCATGTTTCCCGCCCATTCCACCCGCGACGCGCTCGTCGAAGAATGCGCCGCAGCGCTGGTCGAAGCCTTCGCCAGCTACAACGCCGAATATCGCGCCGTCACGCGCCGCGCGCCGCAGCGCTTCGAGGCCCGCGACTGGCGCGGCAGCCAGAAAGACGCGGTCGAACGCATCGAGCTTTACGACAAGTACATCAACCGCGCGGTCGCCCAGATGCGCGACCGCCTCGGCGAGGACGTCACCGAGCGCGCGATGTGGAGCAGCATCAAGCGACGCTTCACCGAAATGATCGAGGCTTTCCCCGATCGCGAGTTCGACAAGACGTTCTTCAACTCGGTCACGCGCAAGACCTTCGGCACCGTCGGTGTCGATGCCGCGGTCGAATTCGTCGCGCTCGATCTCGATCCCATCGGCGAGATCGTCTCGCCCATCGATACCGCCGTGTACGTGAACCGCGGTGCGCTGGAGCTGCTGTTCGAGGAAGTGCTCAACGACTTCCGCTTCCGCACGCCGTATCTGGATTTCGACCGCACCGTGCAGACGATCACCAACGAAGTGCGCGCCCAATGCGAAGCGGACGCCGACGCGGCGCGGCCGCCGCTGGTAGTGGAAAAGATCGAATTCATCCGCAACATCTTCTACCAGATGACGCGCGCATACCTGGTCGGCCGCATCTCGGGCAAGGACTGGATGCTGCCGTTCGTGCTGACCCTGAAGAACAGCGAAAGCGGCGTGCTGATCGACGCGGTGATGATGGACGAAAGCCCGGTGAGCATTCTGTTCAGCTTCACGCGCTCCTATTTCCACGCCGACCTGCAACACGTCGGCAAAGCCGTCGTGTTCCTGAAAACCATCCTGCCGCGCAAACCCGTCAGCGAGCTGTACACCGTGCTCGGCCGCGCGAAGCAGGGCAAGACCGAGCGCTATCGCGAGCTGTTCGGCCATCTGCAGAAGAGCACCGACCAGTTCGTGCACGCGCCCGGCGAGAAGGGCCTGGTCATGATCTGTTTCACGCTGCCGTCGTTCGACGTGGTGTTCAAGATCATCCGTGACAAATTCGCATACCCGAAGAACATCCTGCGCGAAGAAGTCCTGCGCAAGTACGAACTGGTGTTCAAGCACGACCGCGCTGGACGCCTGGTCGATGCCCAGGAGTTCAAGCGCCTGAAGTTCCCGACGAACCGCTTCGGCGACGCGCTGATCGAGGAGCTCAAGAGCGAAGCGGCGAGCACCGTGCACTTCGAGAACGGCGAACTCGTCATCGACCACATGTACATCGAACGGCGCATGACGCCGCTCAACCTGTACATCCGCAATGCTTCGCGCGACGACGCGGAGCTGGCGGTACTTGAGTACGGCCAGTGCATTCGCGACCTGGCAGTGACCAACATTTTCGCCGGCGACCTGCTGTTGAAGAACTTCGGCGTGACGCGGCACCGCCGCGTGATCTTCTACGACTACGACGAACTGTGCGCCGTCACGGATTGCCGCTTCCGCGACATCCCGGCGGCGCGCAACGAAGAGGACGAGACGCGCGCGGAGGCGTGGTTCCACGTCAACGACAACGACGTGTTCCCGGAAACGTTCATGCAGTTCCTAGGCTTCGACGCACACTTGAAGGAAGTCTTCCTGAAGGTGCACGGCGAGATCATGACGGCGGACTGGTGGCGCGGGATTCAGCAGCGGCTCAAGGAAGGGGATGTGATGGAAGTGCTGCCGTATCACAAGCACCGGGTCCGGGTGTTCAGCAGTATTTGAGGGCGCGGGCTGACTTGACGGTGGAACGGAGGTGGCCGCGCCTGTATCTGTTGTTGGAGAAGACTCCACCGCGCCCCCTCCCTGCCCTCCCCCGTAAGGAACGGGGGAGGGTGAGAGAAGGGGGGAGAGCCCAGCCCCTCCCTGCCCTCCCCCGTAAGGAACGGGGGAGGGTAAGAGAAGAGGGGAGAGCCCGGCCCCGCCCTGCCCTCTCCTGCAAGGAACCGGGGTCGGTGAGATGGGAGAACGAGAAGCGAAGCGGCGTCTTTCCGACACCCTCCCCCGCTCCGCGGGGGAGGGCTGGGGAGGGGGCACGCTCGAAGCCTCTACTCACGGCCAATCAGGCTACGGCCAATCTTGTTACCGCCAATCATGCGCAGCCTACGGCCGATCCTGCGCATCATGCTTCTGCTTGTAGATGTCCCGGCTCGCCTGATTCTGCTCATGGTGCAGGTCGCGCCGCTCAGCAGCCGTCAACTTGCCGTCCGATTTGTAAGCGCGCTCCAGCTGCCTCACGTCGCGCTGCTCCTCGCGCACTTTGTGCGTCTCGCGGCGCGTCAGCTCACCGGACTTCACGCCCTGATGGATTCGCGCCTGCTGATTCGCCTGGCGCGCGTTCACGCGGGGATCGCGCACGCCCGGTGCGCCGTCCGCCTGCGCCGCCGCGCCGGCCATCAGTACGCCCGCCACCATCGTGGCCATGAGAATGTTTTTCATGAGTCAGCTCCTGTGTCGTCTACATGCAGGCTTTCAGGCACTGCGGGAAGTCATGGTGGTTTCAACGTGACAGGAGCCGATCGGTTGACAGGGAATCGAGGTGGGATTATGTCGCGTACGTTGCAAGCGCGTGCCCGAGGTCGGCAATCAGGTCATCGGCGTCCTCGATGCCGATCGACAGGCGCATCGTGGCATCGTGCACGTCGGCCCAGGTGCGCTCCGGTTCGCTCAGGTCGCGCGGGCGCATGAGTTCGCCGGGCTGCACCAATGAGTCGGTCGAACCGACGCTGGCCGAAATCGCGAACAGCTTCAGCGCCTCCGCGAATCGAGCCGCCCCGGCGCGGTCGGCGTGCAGCTCCATCGACACCAGCGTGCCGAAGTCATGCTGCTGGCTTTGCGCCAGCGCGTGCTGCGGATGCGATTCGAGACCGGGATACATCACGCGCGCCACGCGTGGATGCGACTCCAGGAATTGCGCGATCCGCAGGGCGTTGTGGCACTGGCGTTCGTAGCGCAGCGAATACGTCTTCAGGCCGCGCTGGATCAGGAACGCCGTATGCGGATCAAGCGTCGCGCCGATGACGGCGAAATCCGCCTTCATCGCGTTCACCAGTTCCTGGCGCGCGATGATGGCGCCGCCCATGACGTCGCCGTGTCCAGAGGCGTACTTCGTCAGGCTGTGCACGAAGACGTCGATGTCGAACTGCCCGTGGTTGTGAAAGCCTGCGAACGTGTTGTCCAACACGGTCAGCGCGCCATGCTTGCGCGCCGCGGCGGTGATGCGCTGCAGATCCGCGATCTTCAGTACGGGATTGCTGGGCGACTCGAACACGATCAGCCGCGTCGGCTCGACGGCCAGCGTCCGTTCGATAGCAGCCGCATCGGTGATGGACAGCATGGTGTGCCGCACGCCGTAGCGCGCCAACATCCGCCGCACCAGATAACGCGTCGGCTGATACATCTCCGCGAACAGTACGACGTGGTCGCCCTGCTTGCACAGCGCGAACAACGCCACCGTCACCGCCGCAATGCCGGATGCGGTGAGCAGGCAAGCCTCGCGGCCTTGCAGCTCCGCGAGCGTCAGCTCCAGCTGCCGCAAGGTCGGATTGGAGATGCGCGAGTAAGAGAAGCCGTCGCGCTCGCCGCGCGTCAGGCGCTGCGACTCTTCGACGCTGTCGAACGTGAACTTGACGGATTGATACACCGGCGCAATCAGCGGCCGGTTATCGGCGGGGACGGGAACTTCAGGTGGATGATTCAGGCGGGTGGGGACTTTCATGCCCCGTTCTTATACTGGTCATGATTGGAAGATCAAGGGTTGCCTGCTCTGCTGCACAGGAATGTAAGGAGAGGGGAATCAAGCGCAAGGCCCGCCCCCTCCCAGCCCCCCCCGGCGACCGGGTGAGGGTGAGAGTCCGAATCGGGCACCCTCCCCCGCGCGCGGCATGGACTAGAATGCACCGATGCCGACGTTCACACTCATGCCGCATCCGACCACGCCGTGCGAATTCATTCGCGCGATCAACGTGCAAGCGATCCCGGTCATGGCCAATGCATTGCGCCTCAGGTACGCCGTCAGCGGCGATCTGCGACAACTCGTTGTTCCCGAATCACGGCGGCCCGCGCGCACCGATGGTTTGTGGCGCGACACCTGCTTTGAAATCTTTCTGCGCCCGGCTCAGGCCGTCGCCTACCAGGAATTCAATTTCGCGCCGTCGGGCGCATGGGCCGCCTACTCCTTCACGTCGCACCGTCAGGGCATGAAGCCGCTGGAGCTGGCCGCGCCGCCACGCATCGTGTGTCGAAGCACGGAGCAGAGCCTGGAGGTGACTGTGGAGTTGCAGTCGCCGTTGCTCGGCGGAATTGGCATGCGCGCCGCGCTATCGGCTGTGCTCAAGCTGCGCGATGGCACGGTGTTGTATTGGGCATTGGCGCACGCAGCCGGGCAGCCGGACTTTCACGCCGACACCGGCTTCGCCGCGACCGGCTTGCGCATCGCGACTTGACGCACTTTTTGCATCTGCCGTGCGCGACTTGAGCCGCGCCGCAGGGTAAATTCTCGTTTCTGTCCGCCGCTCCAGAGTTCCGTATCCCATGAAATTCGGCATCGACCGTCTACTCGCTGAACCGCAGCTGCGCCGTCCGCTCCACGGCCGCCGCGTCGCGCTGCTCGCACACCCGGCCTCGACCACCGAAGACCTGACGCATTCGCTCGATGCGCTCGCCGCACTCGATGATGTGCGCGTCACCGCCGCCTTCGGGCCGCAACACGGACTGCGCGGCGACAAGCAGGACAACATGGTCGAGTCGCCGACGTTCAACGATCCCCTGCACGGCATTCCGGTCTTCAGCCTGTACGGTGAAGTGCGCCGCCCCACCGCCGCCATGATGGACAGCTTCGACGTGCTGCTCGTGGACCTGCAGGATCTGGGCTGCCGCATCTACACGTTCATCACGACGCTGCGCTATGTTTTGGAAGCCGCGGCGCAGCACGGCAAGTCCGTGTGGATTCTCGACCGGCCGAATCCCGTCGGCCGGCCCGTCGAAGGTCTGCGGCTGCGCGCCGGCTGGGAAAGTTTCGTCGGTGCCGGCCCGCTGCCGATGCGCCACGGCCTGACGCTCGGCGAACTGGCGCAATGGTTCGTAAACACGCTGCAACTCGACGTCGATTGCAAGATCATCCGCATGGACGGCTGGCAGCCCGCGGACGAACCCGGCTACGGCTGGCCGCTCGACGAACGCACCTGGATCAACCCCAGCCCGAACGCGCCGAACCTGTGGATGGCACGCTGCTACGCCGGCACTGTCATGCTCGAAGGCACGACGCTGTCGGAAGGCCGCGGCACGACACGCCCGCTAGAATTGTTCGGTGCTCCGGACATCGATGCGCTCGCGATTTTGAAAGAGATGCGCGCGCTCGCACCGCACTGGCTCGAAGGCTGTCGATTGCGACCCTGCTGGTTCGAACCCACATTCCACAAGCACGTGGGCAAGTTGTGCGCGGGCATCCAGATCCACGTCGAAGACCAGAGCTACGATCACGAAGCGTTTCGTCCGTGGCGATTGCAGTCGCTCGCGTTCAAAGCGCTGCGCCGTTTGCAGCCTGACTATCCGCTGTGGCGCGACTTCCCGTACGAATACGAGAAGGACAAACTCGCGATCGATGTCATCAACGGCAGTGCGCTGCTGCGCGAATGGGTGGACGACAGGAACGCCGACCCCGCCGACCTCGACGCCATCACCGTGCCTGCGGAGGATGCGTGGCGGGAGGAACGCGAAGCAGTGATTCTCTATCGTTGAGGAACGCAGCCGCAGCCGGATAGAGCTAAGATTGGCGCTCGATCTCAATAACGATGACTTGAGGGGGTACGGCATGTTCGCGAAGCTATCGGCTGAATTCATCGGCACGTTCTGGCTCGTGCTTGGCGGTTGCGGCAGCGCGGTGCTCGCCGCGGCATTTCCCGACGTCGGCATCGGCCTGCTCGGCGTCTCGCTCGCATTCGGCCTGACCGTGCTGACGGCGGCCTATTCGTTGGGGCCGATCTCGGGGGGACATTTCAATCCCGCCGTATCCGTCGGGCTGTGGGCGGGCGGACGCTTTCCCGGCAGCGACCTGTTGCCGTACGTCGTCGCGCAAGTTGCCGGCGGCATCGTGGGCGCTGGCGTGCTCTATCTCATCGCCAGCGGCAAGTCCGACTTCAGCCTGGCGGCGGGATTCGCGTCGAACGGCTATGGCGAACATTCACCCGGCCAGTATTCGTTGACGGCCGGGCTCGTCAGCGAACTGGTGATGACGTTCATGTTCCTGATCGTGATCCTCGGCGCGACTCACAAGCGCGCGCCGGTGGGCTTCGCCGGCCTCGCCATCGGCCTGGCGCTGACGCTGATTC